>OLOX01000661.1_pt1 | contig 36095 bp, 24 predicted proteins | sample 1672091 | NCBI WGS metagenome assembly OLOX01 (sample SAMEA3136644, study PRJEB25190) | human gut metagenome | reverse complement strand
TGCTGGAGGCAAAAGTCCCTGCAGTAAAGCGTAGAACCTCATGTGTTTATGCGGACTTGAGAAAACTCAGTTCAGAAATGAACTTAAGAGCAGCATAAACGCAGGCAGATATACAGCGGACTACCTGTCATGTGGGAACCTGCCGTATCCAGCACGGGAAATGTGCATGACTGCACACCTAAGTTACAGGCGTATCCGCCGATATTTAGTCTGACGCCTAAAGCGTCCGGAAGCACGCGACTTCAGTCGTGTGAGGATAGAGTTGTTGATTCACATCAAGTAGCGAGAAGTAAAAAATAAAAGCAGAACCGCTGCCAGGCAGATGCTCCTATCTGTTTCTGGCAGCGGTTCTTTCTATTTTTATGGATTGAATGATTTGGCAGATTGTGAAAATCTGACGCGGAGGCTTTTTACTGGATCGGCTCGAAATCTACGGCGCCGTGTTTGCACAGCGGGCAGATGATGTCTTCCGGGAGTTCGTCGCCTTCGTAGATGTAGCCGCAGACTTTGCAGACAAAGCCTTTCTTTCCTTCGGTCTGCGGTTTTGGTTTGACGTTGTTCTGGTAGTAGGTGTAGGTCATGGTCTCCTGGTCGCTCATGACACGGGCTTCGGTGACACTGCAGATGAACATGCCATGGGTTCCGAGGTCAACATACTGCTCTACCTTGAGGGACATGAATGCGTTGATGTATTTGTCCAGGAATACAAGTCCGTTGCCGGAACGGTTGACTTTCTGGCCTGCGAATTTGTCAGCAGTTCTGCCGGACTGGAAACCGAATCTTTCGAAAACAGAGAACGGTGCTTCGACGGACAGGCAGTTTACATTCAGGACACCAGTCTGCTGGATCACATGGTGAGAGTAGTTGGCTTTGTTGATGTTGACTGCTACACGGTACGGGTTATCGGTCAGCTGAGTAACGGTATTTACGATCAGTCCGTTGTCATGTTTTCCATCGTTGGAAGTCACAACATAGAGACCATATCCGATACGGAAAAGTGCAGACATATCATTTTTGTTTGCGAGAGTATCGTTCTTGGCGATGTATTCTTTGCAGAGTTCATCGGTCATTGCCTCGATCTCTTTTCTGTTTTCTTCTTTTACAGCGGACCAGATGTGGACGTTGTTCTTTAACCAGTCGATCTTTTTGCACGGAGCCATCATTTCTTTCATGACTTTGGCTGCCAGAGGAGCCCAGGAGCCATTTTCGATGATTCCTACCGTGCGGTTCTGGAAATTATGCTCTACCAGTCTGGTGATAAAGTCATTCATGAATGGATAGATGCTCGCATTGTAAGTAGTGGTTGCAAGGACCAGTTTGGAATAACGGAAAGCGTCGCTGAGAGCCTGAGACATATCATCTCTTGCAAGGTCATAGACGAGAACCCGCGGACATCCTTTGGATTTGAGTTTTTCTGCAAGGAGATATACAGCGTCTCTGGTGTGACCATATACGGAAGTATAGGCGATCACGATTCCGTCTGTCTCCGGTGTGTAAGAAGACCAGGTATCATAGAGTTCGATATAATGGCCAAGATCTTCGGTGAGTACAGGGCCATGAAGCGGACAGATTTTCTGGATATCAAGTGTTGCAGCAACTTTGAGAAGTGCCTGAACCTGTTTGCCGTATTTTCCTACGATACCGATGAAGTAACGTCTTGCTTCGTCATCCCACGGCTCCTCTACATCGAGCGCACCGAATTTACCGAAGCCGTCTGCGGAAAACAGAACTTTTTCTGTGCTGTCATAAGTCACCATAACTTCCGGCCAGTGCACCATCGGAGCAAAGACAAAAGTAAGCTGATGGAATCCAAGAGAAAGTGTACCGCCGTTTTCTACTTCGATCTTGCGGCCCTCAAGGTCGAGATCAAAGAAGTTGTGGATCATGTTGAATGCTTTTTTGTTGGAAACAACCGTGGTGTCCGGATAAACTTTGAGGAAGTTTGCAACGTTTGCTGCATGGTCCGGCTCCATATGCTGAACGATCAGGTAATCCGGTCTGCGTCCGTCGAGGATCTGCTGGATATTGTCAAGCCATTCATGTGTGAAATTGGCATCCACGGTATCCATAACCGCGATCTTGTCATCCAGGATCACGTAAGAGTTGTAGGACATTCCGTTTGGAACCTTATACTGTCCTTCAAAAAGGTCAACCTGATGGTCATTTACACCTGCGTATCTGATAGTATCTGTGATCTTCATATTTCGTACCCTCCAATTTGTGTTATGAGTTTTATGTAAAACGTTTTTTGTATCCTTAACTTTGTTAAAAGTATAACAGAATACAGAAGAGAATTCTGTTGCAAAAGTCACAAAAATGCTCTTAATTGAGAAAAATCATGTTATAATAATGGAAAAACAATGGAAAGAGATGAGGGGAAAAAGATGGATTACATCACACTTTTTACAGATATTCTGCCCAAAGAACAGGAAAGAATGCGTGTCTGTTTTCATGCAAGGGAAATGACGTTCCGAAACGGAGAAACCATCATGGAATATTCAAACTCCATGAAAAAGATCGGGCTGATCCTCTATGGCAGAGCGATACTTTACTGCTGCGACACCGAGGGAAATGAGTACATGATCGATGAACTCAATAAAGATGCCGTTTTTGGTGAGCCATTTTTGCTTCCGACGGATTCACAGCATTATTATGTCCGTGCGGCACAGGAGACCAGGATCATGTTTATCGACTACGAGCATGTGATCAAACGCTGCGATCAGGCATGCCATCATCACAGTCAGATGGTCAGCAATCTATTGCAGCTTACCGCGATCCAGTCCCGGAAGCAGAATGAGCGGATCTACATGCTTTCCAGATCCAGCACACGTAAGAAACTGATGACTTATCTCAATACACTTTCCGCAGAAAAACACAGCAAAGACCTCACACTTCCGATGTCCTATACCGCACTGGCACAGTATTTAAGTGTCGACCGCAGTGCCATGACGAGAGAACTTAAGAACCTCGAAGCCGAAGGGATCATAGAGAAAAATGGAAAGCAGATCCATATGATTTGACACAGGCAGAAGAGGAAGAGTATACTGAAAACAGTATATCTGACGGAAGAAAATATGAAGAATTTTATTAAAAAATTATGTCCGCTGTTTCTCGGAGCTGTGATGCTGGCAGGCAGTACGCAGAGTGTGCCGGCATCAGAAGATAACACGGAAGATCCTGCGGAAATCTACATAGGCTGCGATGAATATGAGCCATATAATTATCTGGACGAAAATGGAAATCTGGCAGGGATATGTAGACGCGGTAGCGGGTGACCTGTTTTATCTTCAGACCTATATGGAGAATTATCCGAACAGGTTCCGTATCCTTGACCAAAGTCTGGAAAAGTCCAAACTGGCAGTGGCTTTTGCCAAAAATGCAGACCCGGAACTGGTCAGTAACCTGAATGAAGTGCTTAAAGAAATGAAGCAGGATGGAACAGTTGACGAGATCCTGAAGAAATATGGAGCTTCGTCAGGAGAGTCTTTGGAGGAGGCAGAACAGTGAACAATGACATCAAAAAAATTGTAAGAATAAGACTGCTTCTACTGTTTCTTATTCCTGGACTTCTCATCTTTACTGCAGTCTATTCCATACAGAGTAATATAGAAAAAAACAGGGCAAACAAGGACATAGAGGGAATCATCCAGTTCATGAAAGAACAGAGACTGACGGGGATCCTGTTTCTTGACCGAAATCTTGAGATCAGTCAGAGCATCTGTACAGAAGAGATATCGGAGGATATCTGGCAGGAATCGTTTCAGAATCAGAATCTTCAGAACATATTTCTGTATCCAAACAGGGTTCTGACAGACCAGGTTACGACAGAGTAATCAGTTCCAACGACGAGAGCATGCAGGGAAAACAGACCGCAGACTGTCCTCGGATCATGATGTTTAATTCCGCATGAATCCCGGAAAATCTGGTCTGTGTAGAAGAAAATGGAAACGTATATTACGGCAGACACACCAGATGCGGACAATATTATATCTATGTTTTCTTTCCCAAAAACGAGGTTTTTGCAGAGCGCGGCATGGTCATGACATACGCAGTCTGCCTGTATATGGCATTCTGGTTTGTGCTCCTTGAGATTCGCCGTAAGGGTGAAAAAAGAAGGGCTGATGACCTCAGATATCAGCATAATATCATCAATGCGATCAGCAAAGTATACATGACAAACTATGTAGTTGACCTGCAGGAAAACCGATTTGAGATCATCTGTGCGCCGGAAATTGTATCCAAAGTGACAAAGAATTTCAGCGGAGCACAGGCTATTATGGATGCGATCACCGACCACTTTATAGCTGAAAAATACCGGTCTGAGATGAAAGAGATCACAAATCTTACAACACTTTCCCAGCGGCTTCATGGCAAAGATGTTCTGAATTATACGTTTCAGGATACAGCCGGAACCTGGTTTATGCTGATGATCCTGCCTAAGAGAGTTCTTGTAAATGGAGAGATCGAATCTGTGATCTTTGTCGTACAGAATATGGATGAGCAGAAGCGCAGAGAGATGGAATACCAGAATAGGATCCTCGAAAGTGCAGAAGATGCAAGACGTGCAAACATGGCAAAAACAGAGTTCCTGCGCAGGATGAGCCACGATATCCGGACACCGATCAATGGAATTCTTGGTATGCTGAATATCGGAGATCATTTCCCTGAGGATATGCAGAAACAGACGGAATGCAGGGAAAAGATCCGCGGTGCATCCACATTTCTCTTTGAACTTGTAAATGATGTGCTCGATATGAGCAAGATGGAATCCGGGGAAATTGAACTGGAAGAAGTACCGTTTGACCTTCTGAACCTGCTGGATGAAGTTGTCTCAATGATCGAGGTCCAGGCAGTGGGACGCGGGCTGGAGTTCGCTTATGACGGACGGAATGTTACATTTGAGTTTGTATGCGCGGATACCGGCAAAGGCATGAGCAAAGAATTCCAGGAGCATATGTTTAAACCGTTTTCGCAGGAGGACAAAGATGCCAGAACGACTTTCGGCGGAAGTGGACTGGGACTTTCCATTGTTCAGAAACTGGTCGAAAAAATGAAGGGACAGATCAGGGTTGTCAGCGAAGAAGGAAAGGGAAGTACTTTTACGATTCTCCTTACATTTAGGGCAGACCCGCTGGCAGTGCAGACTTTGGAGACTTCGGAAGTCAAGACGCAGAAGGAGTCGATATCTTCCGAGATTCAGAGGAAGGTGCTTTTGACATCATCCTTATGGATGTGATGATGCCGGTCATGGACGGATTGAGCGCAGCCCGTGCGATCCGGTCAATGGAGCGAAAAGATGCGACAGTGATCCCAATCATAGCGATGACGGCCAATGCATTTGATGAGGACCGCAGACGGAGCCGTGAGGCAGGGATGGACAGGCATCTTGCCAAACCGCTGGACCCGCAGGAGATCATAAGGACGATCAATGAGTGTGTGAAGTCTCGTTAAATAACAAATCAACAGATGACCGCCGGAGATTTTATTGTAGTTTCGGCGGTTATTTTGCATAGGGTACTTGACAAAAGAAACAATAAGAATTATATTTATAACAGCGTTACATAACAATGTTACGGAGGAGCAGATGACAAGACCAATAGAAGGAATTTCAGAGAGAATCCTGGCATGCGCCAGGAAAGAATTTCTGGAGAAAGGCTATTCCGATGCCTCTCTTCGGACGATTGCAGCAAAGGCAGATGTTACGACCGGATCTATCTATTCCAGATTTGTCGGGAAGGAGGGTCTGTTCAGCGCGATCGTACAGCCGGCAGCAGATGAATTTACGGATATTTTTCTTCGCACACAGGAGCAGTTTCATGCAGTGGATGAGGAGAAACAGGCAGGTTTGATGGATGCATATGTGACCTCAGGAATGGAAAAAATGCTGGACTGTATTTATGATCATTTTGAAGAGTTTCAGCTCCTGTTGGATGCCTCTTATGGAACGAAATTCCAGAATTTTGTAGAGCATCTCGTAGAGATCGAGACGGAATATACCTACAAATTCATGCAGGTGATCCAGTTCCAGAACGAAGGTGCGAAGGAGATCCCGGAGGAATTCATTCACATCATGACAACCGCTCTTTTTGAGAGTGCATTTGAGGTTGTCCGGCACAAGATGCCGAGAGAAAAGGCAGAGGATTATGTGAAGATGCTGGAGAAATATCATTATGGAGGCTGGAACGCGATCATGAATTTTGATGAAAACAAATGATCAGCAAGGAAGACTGCTTTTTGCAGCGGCAGAAGAGCAGTCTTTTCTAAAAACTATTGGTTAGACAATACTAATAAAAGTCAGTGCTGTGCAATCATAGTGAGCGTTATGTAATAATAAAGAAGTTTTCGAACTTTGGAAGGGAGGATATTATGAAGAAAAAAAGTTCATTATCACGACTTTTTGAGTATGCAGGAAACTATAAGTATCTGACGATTCTTTCCTGGGTACTCTCGGCAGTCAGCGCATGGATCGCACTGGTACCGTTTTATTATATCTGGAGGATCATAAAGGAAGTTCTGGCGGTGGTACCGGATTACAGCCAGGCGCAGAATCTCAAAGGTTATGGATGGGCGGCAGTCGGATTTGCGCTTCTGTCCATGATCATTTATGTGGGATCGTTGATGTGTTCGCATGTTGCAGCGTTTCACGTACAGGCAGAAATGCGTTCCCAGATGATGCATCATATCGTGACTCTGCCGATGGGATTCATGGACAGCGAGGGAAGCGGCAAGATCCGCAAGATCATCAACGAATCCAGCGAAGCGACTGAAACTTATCTGGCACATCAGCTTCCGGACCAGACTGGGGCTTATGCGACACCGGTCGGACTTCTTGTACTGCTTCTCGTTTTTGACTGGAGACTGGGGCTTCTGAGCCTGATCCCGGTCGTTGCAGCATTCCTGATCATGGGCTCCATGACCGGCGAAAAGATGCAGCAGAAGATGAAAGAATATCAGAATGCGCTTGAGGAAATGTCCAGCGAAGCAGTGGAATATGTCAGAGGGATCCCGGTTGTAAAAACATTCGGACAGTCCGTGTTTTCTTTCAAACGTTTTCAGACTTCCATCAAGAATTATGAGAAATGGACGATCTCTTACACCAAAGATCTGCGTATGCCGATGGTACTTTATACGACTATCATCAATGCGGTATTTTCTGTGCTGATTGCGACTGCGTTCTTCTTTACGGCAAGTGATGCGTACCTTCTGAACCTGCTGTTTTATATCATTATCACACCGATCATCACGGTAACTCTGAACAAGATCATGTTCGCAAGTGAAAACCAGATGATCGTTTCAGATGCCCTGGAAAGAATTGACGGGATTCTGGATCGCCAGCCTCTTCCGGAGACAAAAGACGGCAGGGCAATGAAGGACAGTTCTGTTACATTTGAGAATGTTTCCTTCCGTTACGAAAACGCATCCAAGGATGCTCTGCATCAGATCAGTCTTCAGATAAAAGACGGAGAACATATGGCGTTTGTCGGACCATCCGGCGGCGGTAAAACAACACTGGCAAGTCTTGCAGCGAGATTCTTTGATACGACAGAAGGAACTGTCCGTATCGGCGGTGTGGATGTGCGTGACATCCCGTCAGAGAAGCTTATGGAAAAAGTTTCCTTCGTTTTTCAGGACAGTAAACTTCTCAAAATGTCCATCTATGACAACGTGCGCATGGGCAAAAAAGATGCAACAAGAGAGGAAGTCCTTCAGGCATTAAAAGATGCTCAGTGCGAAGACATTATTGCAAAAATGCCGAACGGGATCGACACTGTGATCGGAAGCAAAGGAACCTATGTTTCCGGTGGAGAAGCGCAGAGACTTTCCATCGCGAGAGCAATGCTTAAAGCTGCGCCGATCCTGATCCTGGATGAGGCAACTGCATTTGCAGATCCGGATAACGAAGCAAAAGTGCAGGCGGCTTTTTCCAGATTATCTGAGGGAAAAACCGTTATCATGATCGCACACAGACTGTCATCTGTCGTAGATGCAGATCGGATCTGTGTCCTCAAAGACGGAGAGATCAGAGAGATGGGAACACACAAAGATCTCGTCGCAAACGGCGGAATTTATGCCCATATGTGGGAGGCATACAATCAGTCTGTCTGCTGGAAGGTAGGTGCTTGATATGACATTTAAAGAAAAATTACAGCATAAATATGCCCTCTCCGAGCAGGGTGCGAAGGATATGATCCATGCGTTTATAAGCGCAACGATATCCAATATTGTACTGATGTTTCCAGTTGGAATGCTGTATCTGCTTGTCAAAAATTATATGGAAGGAACACTGAAAGAAAAGGGAATCCTGTTTGCAGCAGGCTGTCTGATCTGCCTGATCCTGATCGGAGTTACAACTTATATCCAGTATAATGCGACCTTCTTAAGTACTTATGTAGAGAGCGGTGTGCGCCGTATCACACTGGCAGAAAAACTCCGCAAGATCCCGCTTTCATTCTTTGGAAAAAAGGATCTTTCTGACCTGACAAGTACGATCATGGTGGACTGTGCAACACTGGAAACTGCTTCTTCACACTGGATCCCGGAACTGGTTGGAGCGTGTATTTCGACTGCCCTGGTAGCTGTCAGCCTGTTCTTTTTTGACTGGAGAATGGCGATCGCAGCGCTGTGGTTACTGCCGGTATCTTTCTTGATCGTAGGGTGTTCCGGTAACGTACAGAGACGTGCAGTAGGCCGTCAGATGGATTTCAAAATGGCATGCACGGACGGCATTCAGGAATGCCTGGAGACAGTCCGTGATCTTCGTGCAAATAACGCGCAGGCAGAATACATCAAAGGCCTGGACAGCAAGATCAGAGCTGTTGAAAAGCATGCGATCGTGACGGAGCTGACAACAGCAGTGTTCGTGGCAAGTGCACAGATGATTCTCAAATTCGGTATTGCAACGACTGCGTTAGTGGGAAGTGACCTTCTGGCAGAGGGAAAAATCGATGTGCTGACGTTCTTTATGTTCCTGCTTCTTGTATCCAGATTATATGATCCGCTGCAGATCTCTCTGCAGAATCTTGCTGCAATCATCTCCGCAGATGTCCAGTGCAAACGTATGGATGAAATCCTGTCTCATGATATTCAGGCAGGAAGTGAGAAACTTACAAATCAGGGATATGATATTGAATTTACCAATGTTGGATTTGCGTATAATGACAGAGAAGATGTCTTAAAGGATGTGACTTTTACTGCAAAGCAGGGAGAAGTAACAGCACTGATCGGACCATCCGGCGGTGGCAAAACAACGGTTTCCAGACTGGCATCCCGATTCTGGGATATCAACAAAGGAAGCATCAAAGTCGGCGGTATGGATATCGGAAAGATCGATCCGGAAACGTTAATGTCACTGTATTCGATCGTATTCCAGGATGTTACATTGTTCAATAATACGATCATGGAAAACATCCGTATCGGCCGCCAGGATGCTACAGATGAAGAAGTGATCGCGGCAGCAAAACTGGCTCACTGTGATGAATTTGCAGAGAAACTTCCGGATGGATGGAACACCATGATCGGTGAAAATGGATCGGAACTTTCCGGTGGTGAGAGGCAGAGGATATCCATTGCCAGAACCTTCCTCAAAGATGCACCGATCATTCTTCTGGATGAGGCGACGGCATCTCTTGACGTAGACAACGAGACAATGATCCAGGAATCCCTCTCACGCTTGATCAAAAACAAAACCGTTATGATCATCGCTCACAGAATGCGAACGGTTGCCGATTCCGACAAGATCGTAGTCCTCAAGGACGGCGTTGTAGCCGAACAGGGCAGCCCGGCAGAACTTGCTCGGAAGAACGGAATCTATCAGCATATGATGGAGACACAGATGCAGGCTGCGGGGTGGAAATTATAAAAATATATAATAAAATCCAGGGTTATCAGACAGCCCTGGATTTTATTGTGTGGCGATTTATTTTGATTTTTCTTCCAGAAAATCATACGCGAACTGTGCGTACATTGCGGCTCCGCGTTTGAGGACGGATTCGTCTACAGTGTAGTGATCGTTGTGGTTTTTGGCGGTGAAACCAAGTTCTTTATTCTGGCTTCCAACGAGACCGAAAACGGCGGGAACTTTCTCCATAAAGTAGGCGAAATCTTCGCTGATCATCATCTTCGGGAAGGGTTTCAGAGCGTCCGGACCGTATATTTTGGTGGCGGCGTTTCTTGCGATCTGGACGAGATCTTCGTGGTCATTGATGATCGGAGCTGGAAAATATTCAAAGGTAAGAGTGGCCTTTGCTCCCATAGAATCGGCTGTGTTTTCGACGATCTTGCGGAGCAGAGGCTCTGTTTTTTTACGCATTTCCGGGGAGTGGGTGCGGGTGGTTCCCTCCATAATAACTTTGTCAGCGAGGATGTTAAAACGCTGGCCGCCGGTGATCTTGCCGACGGTGACGACAAGCGGATTCAGTGGGTCATTCATGCGGGAGACGATAGCCTGGATCTCTGTGATGATATGAGCTGCAGTCAGGATCGCATCAACCCCCTGATGTGGAGTGGAGCCGTGAGCAGAAATCCCTTCCACTTCAATGCGGAAATTATCGCAGCTTGCCATGCGTGGACCGCTTTCAAAATTCATGTAAGGTGCGTCGAGATCGCCCCAGATATGTGTCCCGTAAATGGCATCTACATCGTCCAGAAAACCATGTTTCGCATAGTATTCTGCACCGTGACAGGACTCTTCCGCAGCCTGGAAAATGATCTTTACGTTGCCTTTTAAGCTCTCTTTTTGGGACATCAGCATGCGGATCCCGCCAAGGAGCATTGCGATATGGCAGTCATGTCCGCAGGCATGCATGACACCTGGATTCTGGCTGCAGAAAGGCAGGCCTGTGTGTTCTTCGATGGGAAGGGCATCGATATCTGCACGGAGCGCGACCGTCTTACTGTCAGGTGTACTTTTTCCACCCTCGATCATTGCCCAGAGACCGTTGTAATCCGGGTAAAAATGTGGTGTAAGACCCATTTCTTCCAGGCGTTTTCCAATCGCCTGAGTCGTATTTTTTTCTTCAAAAGAAAGCTCTGGATGTGCATGAAAATAGCGGCGCTGTTCAATGATCCAGGTCTCATTTTGTTCTGCCATATCTTTAAAATTCATAGTCAAAATCCTTTCGTAAAAGTATGATGCAAGGTAAAAATATTCTTATGATAATCAATCAGACCATCGCTTTTCATCCTGCTAAGTTCCTTGGAAAGAGCACTACGGTCGAGACTCAGATAGTCGGCAAGCTGCTGACGATTGAGTGGGATTTCGATGCGGTTACTGCCCTGAAGTTCTGCCTGATAGGAGAGATAAGAGAGCAGTCTTCCACGGATCTTTTTGGATGAGGTGTGCAGAATCCGGCGGGAGAGAGTGAGGTTTTTGCGGGCACTGATGATGACAAGATTCTGGATCAGGCGTGTGTAATTTCCCTTTCCGCTGGAGGCGAGACGGAAGATTTCCGGGACATTTACAAACAGAATTTCCGTATCTTCCGTGGCGATAACATCCACCATCATCGGCTCTCCAGGCACACAGGCGTAAGCCTCGGCAAAAACTTCTCCAGGCTTGACCAGCCCCAGGATACTGGTATTTCCCCAGATATCATTATTCTCGATCTGGGCAGTACCAGACAGCACAATCCCAATATTCGACACCGATTTCCCGGCAGTATAAACCGCCGAATCCCGAACAAACCTCCGCACAGAAGCCCGAAGCCCCCGTAGCAGATCCTCCGTCTCCACCGGCGTATATCCCCGGAATAAAGTAGTTTGGGAGATGAGAGAAAAATCCATAAACAGTCACTCCTGAAATTTATTTGTTTTAATTGTAAGCATATTCCGGCAGCAGGTCAAGGAATGATTCTGCAAAACGGTTTTGTCGAACGAATTCAATTGACAACCTGGGGATTTACGGTTATCGTTAAAGATAATCAGAAAAATATAATCATATCATAACACAGAAAGAAGGGATACGATGCCTTTACCAAAAGAAGAAATTTATACGATAGATGATATCTATGCTCTGCCAGAGGGAGAGAGAGCGGAATTGATCGATGGACATATTTATTATATGGCTCCTCCAAGCAGAACTCATCAGAAGATTTCTATGGAACTGTCAAGCCTGATATGAGAATACATTCGTACAAATAAGGGAAAATGTGAGGTTTATAGAAAGCATAATCACAGAAAAGAAATAAATTTTTAATTCCGTTGTCGTAACCACGGAATTTTCCTCCTCATTCCAGTATCCTGTACTCAACAGGTGAGAACACCTGCGATACCGAGTCAGAGATACAGACAAAATGAGGAGGAATTTTTTTATGATCAGAAGAATCATTCAGATAGATGAAGAAAAATGCAACGGATGTGGAGCGTGTGCGGCGGCATGCCATGAGAGCGCGATTGGCATGGTTGACGGAAAGGCGAAGCTCCTTCGCGATGACTATTGTGACGGACTGGGCGACTGTCTCCCGGCATGTCCAACCGGTGCGATCACATTTGTGGAGAGAGAAGCGGCGGCGTATGACGAAGTAGCCGTTTTCGCAAATCAGAAAAAAGCAATGCAGGAAAAAATGAACCAGAAGATCGCACAAGGGCATGCAGCATCACTCCATGCATCCGGTGGCTGTCCAGGAAGCCGCATGCGCCAGATGAAGCGCGAAACAAGCGAAACAGAAATCCCGGCAGCAGCTACAAAACCACAGTCTCAGCTCCAGCAGTGGCCGGTACAGATCAAACTTGTTCCGGCAAATGCCCCGTATTTCGACGGTGCGAAACTTCTGATTGCGGCAGACTGTACGGCTTATGCCTACGCAAACTTCCATGAAGATTTTATCAAAGGCAGGATCGTTCTGGTAGGCTGCCCGAAACTGGATGCCGTAGACTACAGCGGAAAACTCGAAGAAATCATCCGAAACAACAATATCGCCAGTGTAACCATCGTCCGCATGGAGGTCCCATGCTGTGGAGGCCTGGAAATGGCAGCAAAAAAAGCCCTCCAGAACAGCGGTAAATTCATTCCATGGCAGGTAACTACCATCTCTGTGGACGGAAAGATCCTCGACTGATTTTTTATAAAAAATAAGAAGGAACATTAGACAATTCCCTCAAACAGAAGTATGATAAAGTAAGAAAAAACAAATAAATAAAGTGTCAACGATCATGACACAACATGATCAGAAAGGAAGCACATTATGCCATATATCAAAAACATCGAACACGAAAAAGTAGTAAACCTCGCAGGAGAAGTCCAGGTCATGCCAGGCCAGGTAGTCAGCAAGACCCTCGCACAGAACGACGCAGTCAGCGTAACCCTGTTCGCTTTTGACAAAGGCGAAGAGATCGGCACACACGATTCCACAGGTGATGCCATGGTAACAGTCCTCGAAGGAGTCGGCGAATTCACCGTGGGCGGCGTAAAACACCAGTGCAAAGCAGGCGAAGCAATCGTAATGCCAGCCAAGATCCCACACGCAGTATACGCAGTAGAATCCTTCAAGATGCTCCTGACCGTAGTTTTTCCACAGAAATAAAAGAATCAGACCTGCCGGCAGATAAAAGTCTGTCGGCTTTTTCTATATTACAAAAACATTGAAAACATTACAGAAATTTCGTATAATATGACATAGATAAATCGTAACTGTTCAGTACCTTCACAGTTACGGGTCAAAATGCATTCCAAATCACCTTCGGTGATGGCATTTTGCCTTGTATGTCTCGGAATTTTGGCAAAAAACATGCCAAAACGCCTCGCGGAATACTACCTGCTGAATATCTACGATAAATAAAAATACCCAAAACGACAAACAGGGGAGGAAAATCCCATGGGAAAAACAATAACTATCTGCTTCACCAACAACAAAGGCGGCAGCGGCAAATCTACGACCTGCTCAAACCTCGGCGCAGCCATGGCACGCGCCGGCAAGAAAGTCCTGCTGGTTGACGGCGACATGCAGCTAAATCTTTCACTGGCCATATTTCCAGAGGACTGGGTTCTCGAACATGCCCAGGGAGAAAAGAACCTTTATTATGCGATTGGCAAGCAGGAAGACCTGACAGACTACATCGTACACACACCATACGAAAACCTCGATCTGATCCCGTCATCCACATTGATGAGCTCCATCGAGTACGAACTTTTTACCAAATGGCAGCGGGAATTTATCCTGAAGAAATGCCTCCAGAAGATCAAGGATTCAGGCGTCTATGACTACATCCTCATCGATGCACCGCCCACTCTTGGCGGCTGGGTCATGAACATCCTGTGCGCTTCCGACAAGGTGATCATCCCCGTAGAAGCAAGCCCGTGGGGAATGTTCGGACTTGCAAATATGTTCGAATTTCTGGGCGAAGTCAAGCAGATCGCGCCAGATCTCGAAGTTGCGGGAATCGCAGTGACCAAAGTCGATACCCGCAAGAATTATTTCAAACAAACCATGGAAACTTTGCATCAGCTGGACAACATCCACGTATTCGACAACCTGATCCGTGTCGACAGTACCATCGAATGGTCCCAGGACAACAGCATTCCAGTCGTAGAATACAAGAAATCCAGCAGAAGCGCGAAGGAATATACAGAATTAGCCAGGGAGGTAATGGACTATGTCAGTAGGTAAGGACAGCATTCTGCGTGCTGCAAACGCAGAAGCCAAAAACACAGAAGCAAAAACAGCACCAGTAAAACCAGCAGAAGAAGCAAAGGCTCCGGCAGAAGCCAAAGAAGCACCAAAGGCTGAGACCAAAGAACCGGCAGCAAAGAAAGCTCCTGCCAGGAAAACAAGAACCACAAAGACAAAAACCACAACAGCCAAAAAAGCAGCACCAAAGAAAACCACAACCCGCAAGAAAGCCGTAAAGACTTCCGTTCTCACACCAGAGAATTCCGAAGAACTTCAGGCAGCTTTCACCAAGGACAAAGCTCCGGAAGAAGTACAGGGTTCCGTTCAGGTAAACGAAGAACTCCCGGTATATCTCCTGTAATCGTTACTGTTCACTCTGTTGGTTTTACCCATATTGATCTATATTGACCAAAACAAAATCAGGTTTCCACACGACAGATAATATCGTGCGAAAACCTGATTTTTTGTTGCCCAGATCCACAGATCTGGAAGAATCATTTCCTATTTATGTATAATACAAAATAACGAACTGCATATTACGAAATTACATTACATCTCAGATGCAGCCTGGCGAGTTCCCTCTTTCTCCGGGAAAACATGTCTGAAGATAAAACGTACCAGCGGTCCTACATAAATAAGTTGCAGGAAAAATGCAGCCGGGAAATTCATAGCAGTAGTTTCAAGCCATACAGCGATGAACTGATTTCCGGCATTTTTGAAAAACAGTGTTGCAAAAAAGCTCATCAGCGGGCACATCAGTGCAATAGATGCAACAGAGATTGCAAGGATCATGCTGAATGGATGGCATTTTCTGACATCGACCATACGTGATGCACATGCAAAAGCCAGCTTGGATACGATAAAGAAATCAAGAATAAATGCGATCGGTCCCATGAATGTCAGCTCATGAAAAGCGGAAAGAAAAACAGAGTTTGTCATCTCTCCGACATTGAGTCTGATATTATAACAGATCATGCTGTAAACCATAAAAAATACCATAATGATCGTAAAAATTACTTCCTGAAACTTGTTTTTAGGCATAAAAAAATCCTCCTTGAATAAATATTAAAGATACAAGAGCATGTGTTGTTCGTTAATCATTCAGGAGAATGTGCGTTTCCAATTAGACCATATTCAATTGACAATTGCGGATTATAGCACAGAAAAAAACAAAATGCAAGAGAAAGTTTCAGGACTATACTGCTGGTCTGACCAAAAAACGGCAGAAATAGTAAAAAAATAGCCCTTTTATACATTTCCGTAACTTTACAGACAGGAATCACTATGTTAAAATAAACCTGAAACTACATATAATGGTAGAAAATGTCATGAAGCAACATAATTCATGAAAATTCAACAGCATATTCTACAAAGTGAACAGCCGCAGTAAGAACAAGAGTAATCTGGGGCTGTTTGTGGGCTTTGCAAAAAATACTGAAATTTAAGGAGGAAATGAAAAAGTGAATCATGAAAAGAAACATGCAGGAAAGCCGAGTGAAGACCGTCGTTGGATGCAGTATTATCCGGAGATGATGCTCAAGATGATCCAGATCCCAGACTGTACTGTATGGGAATATCTGGAACAACATTGTCCAGGCCCTGATGTTGTAGCTATCCATTACTTACTATGGAGAGGATATCACCTGGAAGACTGTTTTTGAGGAATCAGAGAAATGTGCCAGATCCTTACGAGCCATGGGCTTTGGTGAGGGAGACCAGATCCCGATATTCTTCAGACTTGTCCCGAATTTTGTATTCCTTCTGTTAGCAGCAGAGAAGATCGGTGCTTCCCTTCTGTGCAGAGACAATACACTTATTGAGAACGTTGAAGCAGTCAGCAGAGCAGATGCAAAAGCAATCTTTGCACACGATTTCCTGTCCCAGAAAGAACTCAGAACTTACTGTGAAGGAGCAGGCGTTAAGAAAGTCATTCTTCTTAACCCTTTGTACTACGGACATGAGAGTACCCTTCCTGACTACATAAAAGCATCCCTGGATGAGAACTATCCAAGGGTGACCGCTTCCGGCGAGAACACCATGACCTGGGACGAGTTCCTCAAAATCGGTGATTACTATGTCGGCAAAGTAGAAGCGGATAAGGATATCAACAGACCGTTGTTCCGTGCTTACACAAGCGGTTCCACAGGCCCGTCCAAACAGGTCATCCACTGTGCGAACAGTATCCTTGGTACCGTATGTCAGATGAACTTCTATGGCGGTTCCGATGAGATCCGTCCGAAATGGATGGTAACCTGTCTTCCACCGGCACTGGTAGCAGTTGTGGTATCCATGGTGATGCTCCCACTGTCATCCAACAAACTTCTGATCATGGACCCGTTTGTCGATCCAGAGGATGTCGACCTTGAGATGATGCGCTACAGACCGAACGGCTGGCCGATGATCCCGATGTTTATCGAGATGGTCATGCGTAACGGACGAGTTCCGGATGATTATGATATGTCCCACCTTCTGGCAGCAGGTGCCGGATGCGAGGCTGTCAACAACAACCAGTTAGACCGCGTACAGAAGTTCCTTGAGGATCATAACTGTCATGTACGCTTTACCGTAGGATACGGAAGCAGCGAAGGCGGTTCCAATCTGACTTTCCAGATGGCACCGAAGTCCATCCACAATGGAAACGTAGGAATCCCAATGCCGCTGACCAATATGAGTGTTTTCAAACCGGGAACCCAGGAGGAACTTGGATACAACGAGATGGGTGAGATCTGTGCTTCAGGCCCAGGCATCATGCTCGGCTATGACAAGAGAAGTGCCACAGCCAAGACTCTCCAGACCCATGCTGACGGCAACATCTGGCTACACACAGGAGATATCGGTTATGTGGACGAAGAAGGAATCTTTTACGTACTGAACCGTGGAGCAGCATACCGCTATGGCGGCGGCGAACTCGCAGTCCTTCCGATGGAAAACCGTCTTGCAGATGCCAAGATCAAGGGCATCAAGGACGAGTTCTTCGTACTCATCGAGGATGAAGACCACGATGGCTACTTTGTCCCATACCTCTATGTCGTACTTGAGGATGGATACTCAGTAGACGATATCATTGACGACGTACAGTCTTGTCTGGAACCACATATGTTTCCAGTTGAAATATTGGCAATCGATGAAAGACCTTTCTTCCACTTTAAGACAAACCGCATTGAACTGTCTAAAGAACTGAAGAGAAAGAAATACGACTGCTAAATATATACCTGGTGCTGTGCCAAACAGTAACAAACCAGATAGAACTGTAACTATAAAAAAAGAAGGAGAATGATATGAGTACAAAATCACACTCAGGTCTGAAACGCACGCTGGCATGGATGCTGACGGTAGCTATGATGGCTCAGGGATGTGTCGTTTATGCGGACGACTTTACCAGCGAACCGGAAGCAGCAGATGTTGCTGAAGCTGTTTCAGAGACAGTCGATACAAGTGCGGACAGTGACCTGGAATTTGCTGATGATGGAGAAGATACGTCAACAGATGAAGATACTCCTGAGATCAGTGATGAAGATATTGCTTCAGATGTAACAGCAGACGATCAGCAGAACGCTGATGACAGTTCAGAGCCTGAAATGTTCTCTGACGGAAGCGATGATGCAATTGTTTCTGACGGTGCTGAATCAGTAGGAGATACAGCGGTAAAACCTGCTGAAACAGGAGATATAACAATTGTCGGAGATGCAAAATACAGTTATGCCCGTTTTAGAGACACAAATAACTACTACAGATATGCGGTAGCTGTGTACCCGGCAAATAATGCTGAACTGACTATGAATCTCGGAGATACCAGAGCTGTCGATCACAAGATCATGTATAATACGCAAAAATATGCGGCACTCAGTTTTCTGAGAGAGAGCAACTGGAGTTGCGGAAAGAATAAAGCAGAATCAACATATGGTAACAGCAGTGTGGGTTACTCAGCAGGAAACTGGGAAATTACAGAGGAAACACCAGCAGGTGAATCTGAGCATGTAGTGGAAATCGTAAAGAACACCAATGATTATGTAACAGGAATCAAAGCAGTTGGAGCAGGAGATGCAGTTGTCACTTTCTCATGGAAAATAACAGAAGGCACTTATGCAGAACAGATTCCTGGTTATGAGGCCAGCTTTAAGGTTCATGTAGATGAAACAAGACCGGTTGTTAATGTGGGTGATTCCTTTAAAGTAAGTGGTACGGCCAGCACACCGAGTCTTGCCAAGAGTAAAGGTGAAGTTAAAATCTGGGGAGACAATGAGGAATTAGATTATGATCTTTCCAATTCTGACACAGGACTCAGTTCATGTGATGCAAGCTGGAGAGTATGGTCTGATACTGGAATGATCACACATACCGCTTACATGGATTACTGGCAGGCAGTTGGGAAATCTGTTTCAACAAGTACCAGTTCAACGTATACAAAAGCACAGTCTACATTAGCAGATGCTTTTTATTGCCCGGTTAATGCCCCGAAGGATGGTATTTATATCAATAAAATGACATCTACCAGTTCTTCAAAACCGGTACCGAGTTATGTAGGAGAAAATCTGGTATTCGATGGTGTTTCTTCTACAGGTCTTAATATTTTCTTCGTAAATGTTAAGAATAAGACGAAAATTCCATGCAATGAAAATGGATTCCACTGGACAAGCAGTAATCCTTCTGTAGTAAGAATTTCCAGCATGAGTGCGGACAAAATTGTGCTTTTGGCAGATGGAGAAGCAGGAACAGCAGTTCTTACCGGCTCTTACAAAAATATTTCCATCAGGATTCCATTTATTGTAAAGGGCTTCAACATTGAGGAAGAGGAAAATCCGAACTCTACAGAGGCAAGAGATCTTCCATATGTAATGTATATGTCTACAGATGATACGGATGGAAACGGTCGTCAGATCAAATATTCTGTATACGATGAAAATGGAGATGCAAAAGGTAAGTCAACTATCGTTTGGGGAGTAGCCGATGACAGTATCGCGTCTGTTGACTCTGAGGGTGTCCTGTCAGCAAAGAATGATGGCATCACTACAGTGACTGCCACATATATTGATGCAGATTCCAAAAAAACAGAAGTAAAAATCAAACTGGTTGTTTCCGGAGAGGGAGAACTCAAACTTGATCCGGAGTTAAAAGTAGTTAAGGGCAACACAGCTCAGATTAATTACACAGCAATCTTTAGTGGTGAAGAAGTAGCAAATCCGGATATCAGTTGGAGCATTGACAAAGAAGATCAGAAAGTTGCAACAGTGGATGCAAATGGTGTTGTAACAGCTCATGATTATGGTGAAGCTACAGTCAACGCTTCCTGGATAGCAGACAACGGCAAAACCTATACAGCCAGCATGGTTGTAAAAGTTGTACCGGAAGGATTCTTTGTGGCACAGTCTGATATCACCCTGACACAGGGACAGACAACAGAAATTGCTTACAGAATCATGAAATTTGGTGATCTGGTTGCCGGAAGAATGAACTATGACACAGCAGAATGCAAAAATGCAGATTCTGTTACATGGGGAACTTCTGATTCCAGTATTGCAACAGTAAAGAACGGAGTCATCACTGCCGGAAGTAAAGCAGGAGATGCAGTTATCAAAGCATACTGGGAAGATGAAGATGGAACAACCTACAAGAAAGAAATCAATGTAACTGTAACCGATGCTGAGAATCCAACAGCAGTTGCCGGAAAGGCTGTTAAAGTAACTGGTACAGCAGGTGCTGAGAAAGGTGTTCACAGTTGGAAGAGCGGTTACTATTCAAATGGTGACAGCAATGGTAAATGGAATAGTAATGAATTTAACATTTCCGTTGCAGGAACTACTGCAGAGGCAGAAGTCACAGGTGTCAACCCAACATGGAACAAAGTTTATCTGACACATTCCTATCAGGTAGCAATGGAAGGTGCTGATAAATTATTTACAGTAAATGAAGGTTTCTGTGTAAATGGAGTTACCGGAGAAAACAATCTGTACCTTGATCAGACAGAACTGAATCTTCCATATGGTTCTGATGCAGATTCAGCAACTGTTAATGCAGTTGTTTATGACAGTAAGAATGCAAACACAGACCCGGCAGTAAAATGGACAAGTTCTGATTCTTCTGTTGTAACAGTTGTAGCAAGCAATAAGGATCAGACAAAAGCTACAGTTACTGCAGTTGTTCCGGGAACAGCAACAATCACAGCTGAATGGAACGGACTGAAAGCAACCTGCAAGGTAAATGTTACAAGTAATCCGCTGATGTTCATTGATCCGGTCAAAGCAACTGTAAAACAGGGATCCGACCTGACAATCAATGTTAAAGCATGGGACGGAACAAAATATGCAGAGAAACCTGAAATTGCATGGACAAGCTCTGACGAGAAGGTTGCTACTGTCAAAGACGGTGTGATCACAGCAGTCGGAAAAGGAAATGCAAAGATCACAGCTGCATGGAATGGCATCACAGAGACGATTGACATTACAGTAACTGCAGCAAGATCTACAGGTGTATCTGTAAAATGGAACGACGGTGACAACCAGGATGGTGTTCGTCCATCTAAGGTAAAAGTTCAGCTTACTGCCAACAACGAGAATTATGGTGAACCTGTTGAACTGAGTGATGCAAACAAATGGGCATACACATGGTCTGGTCTGGATGTAGATGCGGCAGACGGAACTGCTATTGTATACAGACTGAAAGCTGTTGATACAGACAGTGCTTATACAGCTAAGGTATCCGGAAATACAGACGACGGCTTTACAGTTACTTATTCACATGAAACTGAAAAGACCAGCGTTTCAGCATCTGCTGAATGGAAGGATAATGATGATCAGGATGGAATCCGTCCTGCAAGTATCAGTGTTCAGCTTATGGCAGACGGAAAAGCAGTCGATGACAAAGTAACACTGGATGCTGAAGGTAAATGGAGTAAAACATGGACCGGGCTTCCTAAGAACAACAAAGGAACAGAAATCAAATACACTGTTGAGTACAGCAGAATTCCTTCTGCTTATACAACAAAAACAAGCGGAAGTGCAGCAGCCGGATATAAGGTAACCGCTTCCTACACACCAAAAACAACAAGTCTTGCAGCTTCTGTGACATGGAATGATGAGGATAACAGAGACGCTATCCGCCCGACAGAAGTAACAGCAGTACTTCTTGCAAATGGTAAGGAAACAGGAAAAACATTAACTCTGACAGCAAAAGATGGTTGGAAGGGAAGCTTCGAAAATCTTGCAGTAAATGAAGCTGGCAAAGCAATCACCTATACACTGAAAGTTGTTGATATTAAAGGATATACCTGTGAAGCAGCAACTGGAAAAAATGGACTTACACTGACATACACTCACAAAACAGGAACCGTCAGTGTCAAAGCATCTGTAAAATGGAATGATGCAGAGAATCAGGATGGTGTTCGTCCGAAATCTGTAAGCATGCAGCTTTTTGCAGACGGTGCAAAATATGGCGAGAGCGTTACTGTTGGAGAAGCTGATGGCTGGAGCAAGATCTGGAACAGCCTGCCTGCGAAGAATGCGGGAACAGATGTTAAATACACAGTAGAGATCAGTGGAGTTTCTTCCTATTATAATGCAGAGATGAGTGGAAATGCAGCAGAAGGTTATGTACTTACTGCTTCTCATACAACAGCAGTTGCAGATATCCCTGTTTCTGTATCCTGGAACGATACAGATGATCAGGATGGAATCCGCCCGGCAGAAGTAGAAACAGAGCTTTATGCAAATGGCAAAACAACTGGCAAGAAACTTACTCTGACAGCAGAAAACAATTGGAAGGGAAGTTTCGAAAAACTTCCAGTAAATGAAGCTGGCAAAGAAATCACTTATTCTCTGAAATCTGTTTCAGAAGTAAAAGGATATACAGCGACAGGTGAGGGAACAAATAAAGGACTTATCCTGACATTCTCTCATGAAACAGCAGTCATTGATGTGACAGCAGTTACAGACTGGGAAGATGCAAACGATCAGGATGGAAACCGTCCGGATTATTATACTGTTCAGCTCTATGCAAATGGTAATAAGAGTGGTTCAGCAGTTACACTGAATACTTCCAATAAGTTTTCCAAGACCTGGAAGGGACTTCAGAAGAACAGTGCAGGAAAAGCAATCGAATATACGGTTAAGGCAAGCAACCTTCCGGAAGGCTACGAGACAGCTGTAAGCGGAAATGCAGCAGAAGGATTTACCGTTATCAATACTTATGTACCGTCAACTGTCAAAGTTCCTGTTTCTGTACAGTGGAACGATGCAGACAACCAGGATGGAGTTCAGCCGGCAGAAGTAACCGCAGAGCTCTATGCAGACGGACAGACAACTGGTAAGACAGTAACTCTGAATGCAGCTAACAACTGGAATGCAGTATTCGCAGAAGTCAATGCAAAGAAAGACGGAAAACAGATCGAGTACAAAGTTGTAAGCACTGATGTAACTGGTTATACATACGAAGTTACAGGAAATGCACTTTCTCAGAATGGATTTGTTATTGCATATGCTCATACACCGGAAGTTGTAAGCATCACTTCCAATGCAGTATGGAAAGACAATGACAACCAGGATGGAATCCGTCCGGCAGACGCAGTTCTTTATCTGTACGCAAACGACAAAAATATTGACAAGACAGTTATCAAAGAATCAGGAGAATGGACAACAACCTGGACTGGTCTTCCGAAATATCAGGCTGGCAAAGAAGTTGTATACACAGTCAAAGCTTCTGAGGCAGCTGGATATACTGTAAACGTAACAGGATATACAGCAGAATATGTACATGCGGCAGAGAAGATCAACGTGACTGTAAAGAATACCTGGGATGATGCGGCAAACCTCATGGGTGCCCGTCCGCTTAAGGTGACAGCAGAGATCTTTGCAAATGGAATTTCCACAGGCAAAACAGTAACTCTGATGTCCGCAAATAACTGGACAGTCAAGGTTGCTTCTCTGGACAAGAACTCTGCAGGAAAAGCAATCACTTACACTGCAAAACTTACAGCACCGGCCGGATATACAATTTCCGGAACAACAGCAGATCAGAATGGAAACATTTCTGTTCGTGCAACATACAAGATCAATAAGAAGTTCAGCGTGAAGCTTTCTGCAACAAGATTTACCTACAATGGAAAAGTGCAGAAGCCGAAGGTAACTGTCAAAGTTGGAACTAAGACACTTTCTTCCAAATATTATACAGTGACTTATCGCAATAACAAAAACACTGGCTATGCAACCGTACTTGTACAGGGCAAAGGAAGTTATGCAAACTATGCTGCAAAGATAAGTTTCGTAATCATTCCGAAACAGATGAAAACACCTTCTGTAAAGAGCACAGCAAAGAAAAAGATGACTGTAAGCTGGACAAGAGATTCTCAGGCAACACAGTATATCATTCAGTACAGCCAGAACAAGAACTTCACTGGTAAGACAACAAAGACCGTAACAATTTCCAAAAATACGATCAAAGCCAGAACATTTACCGGCTTGACATCAAATAAGAACTATTATGTTCGTATCCGAAGCGTCAAGGTGGTTAATGATAAGAAACTTTACTCTTCCTGGAGTAAGACAAGCAGAGTAAAAGTAAAATAAAAAGGAGGAGATTAAATGAACACAAAATTGCACTCAAAACTGAAACGTACATTGGCGTGGATCATGGCAGTGTCAATGATGGTTCAGGGTGTCTCAGTCGTTTCAGCGGAAGACTTCAGCAGCGAGCCTGATGTGGCCGTTGTTTCGGAGGAAACCGCAGATATCGATTCTGAGGCAGATGCTCCTGTTGTGACCGATGATGAGTCAATACAGGATGCAGATTCAGATGTAACTATTGAAGAAGAAACTGAGGATGAGCAGACCGTAGATGATGCGGCTGCTTCCTCAGACGAAGCACCGCTGTTTTCGGACGGCGCAGACGAAGCACTTTTTTCCGATAGTGCCGAAGCAGTAGGCGAAGAAGCAACAATCGGAAGAAGCAAAACCGGTAAAGTTAAAATTGCAGGAGATCAGTATTACAGCTATACCTATCTCTGGGACAAAAATGACGTCTCAAGATATGCTGTAGGATTTTATCCGGCAAATGGTGCTGACGTAACACTCAACGTCGGTGACAGAAAAGGTATGGAAGTCTGGACCCTGTATAACAAGTACAGTACTGAAGCGGATTTAAAAAGGAGCGGCTGGGTTTCTGAGTACGCAGAGAGAAATACGTATTCTTATGTAAAAGGTGTTACATGGGAATCCAGTAATGAAGATGTAGCCATAGTTGTTAACAGCGGCAATACAAAGACAAACAGTGGAACTACTGGTGTGGGAATTAAAGCTGTTGGCGAAGGTACAGCTACCATTACTGCTACATGGGAAGCAGGCTCCAACTATGCAAGCGTAGTTCAGAAAACGATTACAAATTCCTTTACGGTCAAAGTCGAAAAAGCAGCAGAACCGGTGAAAATCGGACAGCATTTTACTGTAAAAGGTAGTGCAACGACTCCATTACAAATCGCAGCTGATAGAGAACCGGAACTTACGTATTGGGGGGCACCAAACAGCACAGTTACTTATGCACCGTCAGGTGATGGCTATGAAAACTGTGATATGAGCTGGACATCATGGAAAGAGGATGGAATGATCACTCACTATTTCTCCATTAACTATGGAGAGATGGTAATGGATTATCCAAATGAGACACTGACAGAGAAAAATTATTATGGTTATAACAACACCACATACCATTCTTCTGTGTCAACATATGGAGGATCTCTCAAAGATCAATTCTATCGTCCGGCGATGGCAGAAAACAATATTGAAGTGAATGTTTCTTCGAACAGCAGTGAAGGTAAAACGGACAACAACGATATTGTATTTTATTTTCCGACGAAGGGAACAAACCTTTATGTAGGTGTTAATGCTGTAAAAGCAGCAACAGAAACAGAAGAAGCAAAAAAACTTTTAGCCAAGGAGTTAACATGGACTGTTGATGATCCGACGGTGATTGATCCTAATATTAAAACAGATAATTATTATCAGCTTCAACTGAAGGCTTTAAAAGTTGGTTCAACAACTCTGACAGGAGAATTCGATGGTTTTAAACGTAGCTTCAAGGTTTATGTAGAAGGTTATTACATTGACGAACCGGTAGGCTCAGACGGCAAAACCAAAACAATTGAAATGACACTGGACGAGAAAACCAGAAAGATCAATACGGTTGCATATGATGATGTTGATGGTTTAGGTCTTGTAGAGAATCCAAATGTCAGCTGGGGTGTTGATAACGGTTCTGTACTTACTGTAAAAGATGGTGTTATCACTGCAAAGAGTGCTGGTACAGCTACAGTTACCGGTACTTACAGTACAAAGGACTGGGGTTCTGACTCAACAGACAGCGTTAAGGTAATTGTAACCACAACTGGTGGAAGCATTAGTCTCGGAGATGCATCCACTCAGGTGAAAGTTGGAGGAACAAAGAAAATCACACCAACTGTAACCTACAATGGCGAGACGATCAAAGATGCAACTGTTACATGGAGCAGTTCAGATGAAAGTGTTGCGACTGTAGACAAGAGCACTGGAACGATCACCGGTGTTAAGAAGGGAACAGCAACTATCACAGCAGAATGTACTTATAATGGAAAGACATTTTCAAGTACAATCGATGCAGATGTTGTATATGATGGTTTCTTTGTTTCAAAAGATCAGACAGAGGTAAATCTTACTCAGGGCGGTACACAGGAAATCGTATGGCAGGTTCTTGATATGGGAAGTTTCACAGCTGGTAAGACAGGAAGTGGAAATGCCGGATATAGTGGAAAGACTCCTGTAACATGGACTTCTAAAGATACCGATATTGCAACTGTAGATGATCATGGTGTAATCGCAGCCGGAAACAAAACTGGCAGCACAACCGTTACTGCAAAATATAACTCAACAACTTATACAATCAACGTAAATGTAAAGGCTCCTTTTGAAGTAGAAAGAGGAAAAACTACTGACATTACAGGAACCGCCGGTATTACAGGAAGTGAACATACATGGAGCATTCAGTACTGGAAGAATGGACATGTAAGCCTGAATGCAGAACACTTTACAAATGCAGATTATGTTGATCTGAGTGGAAATGGTGCTACTGCAACAGTTACAGGTAAGATTCCGAAGGCAGATCCGGTTACTGTAACTCATGGATTCAGTGTATCACTGGAAACTGAGGACAAACCTTGTACTTCTTATGAAGGTGTATGCATTAAAGTTAACGGTGAAGAGGGACTCTACTTTGATGAAGAGAGCGTTACTTTAGATGCAGCATCTCAGCAGAAAAAACTCCTGATCCTGAAGGCTTACGGCAGTAATGTATTACCATCAGATTCAAAAACTACTGTAAAAGATGAAAATGGAAAAGACATTACAGTTATCATACCAGCCAAACCGGTCGATTTTACTACAGATGATGAAGATGGTTCAATCATCAGGCTTGAAAAGGTAGAGAAAAATACAGCAGCTATCAATGTCGTTGCAGTTGGACCTGGAAAGGCTACTGTAACAGCAAAGACAGGTAACTATACTGCAACCTGTGAAGTAACTGTAACATCTGCAAAGCAGATTTTCCTTGAGCAGAAATCTCTTACAGTAGGACAGGGAGCAACAGCAAGTCTTACTGCAAAAGCATGGGATGGAAGTGCTTATGTAGAAAATCCAACGATTAAATGGACAAGCCTTGGTACCTCTATTGCAACAGTTGATGACAAGGGTACAGTTACAGGTGTTGGTATCGGTACCGTAGCGATCAAAGCAGAATGGGAAGGTGCAACAGCAACTGCCCAGGTTGAAGTCAAAGAGACAAAAGATGTTAAGGCAACTGTTGTATGGGATGACAAGGAAAACCAGGATGGTGTACGTCCGGCTTCTGTAAAACTTCAGCTTACTGCAAACGATAAAAATTCCGGAGAAGCTGTTGATCTGAATGCAGATAATGAATGGACTTATACCTGGGCGCATCAGTTTGTAAAAGATGACGATAATAATCTGATCACTTACAAAGTAACTGCAGGCGATATCGAAGGATATACAGCAACAGTAGATGGAAGTGTTGAAGATGGATTCACTGTAACTTATAAACATGAAGTTCGTACAGTATCTGTTAATACAGCAGTTACCTGGGATGATGCAAATGACCGCGATGGAATCCGTCCGGAATCAGTAACCGTACAGCTGTCTACAGTTAATGGTGATACCAAAGAGGCAGTTGGCGACAAAGTTACTCTGGATGCATCCAACGAATGGAAGACAGAATGGAAAGAACTTGCTGAATACAAAGCAGGTAAGAAACTTGAGTATACCATCGACGTAGAGGGAATTCCGACAGGCGAAGATCAGTATACAACAGAAACAACCAAGACAACTGATGAAACAGGAACTGTAACAAGTTTCACAATCAAGAATACACATATTCCACTTACCGTAAAAGTTCCGGTACAGGTAGTATGGAACGACGGTGATAACCAGGATGGTGTTCGTCCGGCATCTGTAGAAGCAACACTCTATGCAGATGGTGAAGCAACAGATAAGAAAGCAACTCTGAATGAAAGCAACAACTGGACAGATGACAAGACCTTTAGTGATCTTGACATGAGCAAAGATGGCAAAGAGATTGTCTACACTGTAAAAGCTGCTGACGTAGAGGGATACACTCTTGAAACAACAAGTGATGACAAGACAGGCGTTGTTCTGAAATATACCCATCAGACAGAAGTTACAAACGTAACAGCTTCTGTTAAATGGGATGATGCAGACAACCAGGATGGCAAACGTCCGGAAGCTGTAAACCTTCAGCTCAAAGCTGATGATGCAGCTTCTGGTGATCCGGTAGCTGTAAATGCAGCAGGAGAGTGGAAGACAACCTGGACAGTTGCTAAGAATAAACCAGTAGCGAAAGAAATTGCTTATACAGTAGAAGCAGCAGCACCGGAAGGATACAAAGCAGCCGTATCCGGAACTGCTAAAGATGGATATGTGGTTACACTTTCACATACACCAGAGGTAGTTACAATTCCTGTATCTGCACAGTGGAATGATACAGAAAACCAGGATGGAAAACGTCCGGCATCTGTTGAAATCACACTTGCAGCAAATGGAAAAGAAAGCAAGAAGGTAGCTCTTACAGCAGAGAATAACTGGAAGGCATCTTTTGACAATCTCGACGTATATGCTGCAGGAAAAGCAATCACCTATACTGTAACAGCAGCAGATGTTGAAGGATATACTGCAAGCGTAGCAGGAGACAGTGCAGGATTTGTAGTAAGCTTCAATCATGAAACAGACAAGACATCTGTTTCTATGACAACCGTTTGGGATGACAAAGACAATCAGGATGGTCATCGTCCGGGATCATACGCTGTACAGCTTAAGGCAGATGGTCAGGCTGTTGGAGATCTGGTTACATTAAATAGCGATAATGGATTCGCGAATAAATGGGATGGACTTCAGAAGAACAGAACCGGAAAAGTTGGCGAGCAGATTGAGTATACCGTTGAAGTAGTAAATATTGACGAAACTTATTATGAATCAACTGTCAAAGGTGATGCAGCAAATGGATTTGTAGTCACAAATCTTTATGTTCCGCTGACAAAAGTGATTCCGGCATCTGTGCAGTGGGATGACGCAGATAACCAGGATGGAATCCGTCCGGCATCTGTTGACGTAGAACTTTATGCAGATGGCCAGGCAACTGGAAACAAAGTAACTCTTACAGCAGAGAATGAATGGAAGTCTGCTTTTACAGAAACAGACATTAAGAAAAATGGTACCAGAATTGCTTACACAGCAGTTGTAACAAGTGGTGAACTGGCAGGATACACCTGCACCGTAACAGGCGAAGCTCTGGATGACAATGGATTTGTAGTTAATTATGCACATACACCAGAAGTAACCAAAGTTATAGCATCAACAGTATGGGATGATGCAGACAACCAGGATGGAATCCGTCCGAACCACGTAAACATCCAGCTCAAAGCTGATGGAGTAAATGTAGGTAAAGAATCTGTTCTGGATACAGATGGAAACTGGAGTCTGACCTGGGATAATCTTCCTAAGTTTAATGCAGGAAAAGAGATTATCTATACAGTAGAAATGACCTCCACTGTAGATGGTTATGGAGAAGCAGTGGTAACAGGAAATGCAGCAGAAGGCTACACCGTAACCTACGCACACAGCGTTGCCAAGACAAAAGTAACCGTTAAGAATACCTGGAGCGACCTGAACAACGTTGTTGATTCCCGTCCATCCAAACTTGTTGTTGAGATCTATGCAAATGGAAAATCAACAGGCAAGAGAGTAACACTTACAAGCGCAAACAAATGGACTGCATCGGTATCCAACCTGGACAAGAATGCAGCAGGAAAGGCAATCTCCTACACAGGAAAAGTTGTCAGCGCACCGTCCGGATACAGCATCTCTATTAAGGCATCCAACGGAACTGTAACTGTTACAAGCAAGTACACCAGATACACCAAGAAACTTACTGTAAAACCGTCCAAGACCGTTCTGGTATACAATGGCAAGACACAGAGACCGTCAGTCACTGTATACAACGGAAATAAGAAGGTATCAAGTAAGTACTATACAGTAACTTATAAGAAAAACAAGAACACTGGTTATGCAACTGTTATTGTCAAAGGCAAGAGCAGTTATGCAAAATATGCAGGTAAGGCAGCATTCATTATCAGACCGAAACAGATGCGTAAACCGTCTGTAAAGAGCACTGCTAAGAGAACGCTGGCTGTGACTTGGACACGTGATGCACAGGCTACAAAATATGTAGTACAGTACAGCCAGAGCAGCAAATTTACAGGCAAGACCACCAAGAGTGTAACTATCAGCAAGAACACGATCAGAAGCACAACTCTGAAGGGTCTGACAAGTGGCAAGTACTATTATGTACGCGTACGCAGTTACAAAGTGGCAAATGGAAAGAACATTTATGCACCTTCCTGGAGCCAGTCTGTAAGAATCAAAGTGAAATAAAGAAATCCACTATGTGGTCGGGAGCGGCGGCAACGCCGCTTCTGGAAAATGAGGAGGAAGAAAAGAAATGTATAAGAAATGGTTAGGATGGAAAAAGGTTGCCGTATGCCTCGTCGGCGCTGCAATGATCATGCAGGGCGGAAGTCTGGCAATGGCAGCTGATGAATATCCTACAGAGCAGGATGGACCTGATTATGCAGAAGATGACCAGACATCTGAGGACACAACAGAAGACACCGATGAGGATACTTCTGATGAGGATACAGATGAAGATGATTCTGATGCAGATCAGGATGCAGAAGATGCAGATTCTGATGAAGATTCCGACAGCACTGCTGATGTAGTGATCGATCCGGAAGAAACACCAGAAGAAAGCGATGATGTGATCGCAGCAGAAGAAGATGGAGAGGATGCTGAGGCAGCAGGACTGCTTATGACAGGAACTGTAAGCCACATCGACCTTGCCAGAGTAGCAGAAGCAACTCTGACTGTTGGTGACAAAACACTGACACAGACAGTTGTTTTTGACGAAGGAGACCTTGGAAACATCTCTGTAGATCCGGACTACGCAGGAGCAATCGTTCTTGGCGAAGGTCAGATTCACATTGCAGGTGTATTCCCGGTTGGTACCTTTTGTGACAGAGTACAGTATACTGTATCTATCACAAAAGATGTAACATTCACAGATCCTGAGACAGGAGCAGCCTATACTCAGACTATGACATTTACATCTTCATTCAACTACTGGGATGACAGCAACATGTGCCCGAGCCTTGGATACAGAGAATACTGGTCCAACGGATTCGTAATCCCGTGGTCAGGAATGGACTTCTGCTTCGGATCTGCAAGCGCAACAATTCCGGGACCAACAGCAGTACCGGAACCAACAATCACTGAGACACCAGTAACACCGGAGCCAACAATTACTGAGACACCAGTAACACCGGAACCGACAATTACTGAGACACCAGTGACACCGGAGCCGACAATTACTGAGACACCAGTGACACCGGAGCCGACAATCACTGAGACACCAGTAACACCGGAGCCGACAGTTACTGAGACACCGGTAGACCCAGATGTAACCGTAACACCAGATCCAACTGAAACACCAGTAGATCCTGACGTTACAGAAACACCAGAAGATCCGGATGCAACAGCAACACCTACACCAACAGCAACAGGTACAACAACTGGAACTAACGGTGGAAACGGATCTTCCACAAACGGAACATCTTCCAACGGAACTACAACTTCTGGTTCCCAGAAATCAAACCAGGTAAAAACAGCCGATAACACAAAAGTTGCAGGTTCAGCTTTCATGTTCGCATTTGCACTGGTTGACGTAGTTCTTGCATTCTTTGCACTTCATCTGAAACGTCGCAGAGATAAATAATAATTAATCAACACAGGCCTGTGCATTCCCTGCCGCATCGATTGGAAACAGTTGGTGCGGCAGGATTTTTTTGCATGGAAATAAGCAAAAACTAATGTCCTGAAACTTTACAGGAAAAAAAGCTTGTGATAATATAATACCAATAGTGGATGAGTTTACCATTCGATAAAGTATAGAAACTATTTCAGATGTTTTTTTATAGAAAGAGGGATAAGCATGAGTGTAAGATCACATTCAAAATGGAATCGTACATTTACCTGGATGTTATCAGCTGCTCTTATAGCACAGGGCGGAATCGCTGTTTATGCCGGCGATTTCGGAAGTGAAGCATCTGTTGAGGCGATTTCAGAGGAGGCGGCTCAGCAGGTCGGGACAGAAGAGGATTTTGGAAGCGATCTTGAATTTTCAGGTGATGAAGAAACGACAGCCGGAGAGGAGAATACAGAGACTGGAACAGATGCAGCTGATTTTGAGATCAGCGAAGGTGATGGTCAGGTCGAGGATGACAGTGTTTCCGGCGGTGAGGAGGATTTTTCATCAGAATTCCGTATTGAGCAGGAGGATACTCTTGTGGACGGTATTTACCTTGGTAATGCGGTCGCAGATACTTCTGTTGGTCAGATCATAGACGGAAATATTGTGTTTCATGGAGTTTCTGAGGACACCAGCCTTTTTGTTCCGGTTTATGGTGAGAGGGGCGGCAATAAGATCGATGTCAGAGATATGACATGGGAGTCCAGCGATGAGACGGTCGTAAGTATCTTTGATACAGATTCGGATGATCAGCTGCAACTGAGAAGTCACAAGGCCGGAGGAACTGTTATCACTGGAACATATCAGCCAACAGATGAGAATGGTGCTGCGTCCGGTGATCCGATGACGATCAGCATCCGGGTTTTTGTGAAGGGCATTGTACTTGATGCCGGATCTGAGAGTATTCAGTTATCTTTGAATGAGGATCTGTCCGCACAGGCAATCGGCTACAGGCTGATTGATGGTACAGGTGAGACTGGTGTGGCAGCTGACGGGCAGGATATCACATGGAGTGTAGATGATCCGCAGATCGTCCAGGTGGATACTGACGGAAATCTGACTGCGAAGGCTCCTGGTGAAGCAGAAGTAACTCTTACATGGGGAGAATTTACAGCCACCAGTAAAGTAAGTGTTACAGGCATGGGTGTGAAGCTTACACCGGCAAGTCAGAGTATTAAGCAGACCGGTGCGACGATCATTTTTGCAGAAGCATGGGACGGCACAGAGAAAGTGGAGGATCCGGTTCTTACATGGACCAGTTCTGATCCGTCTGTTGCTACTGTAGATGAGAAGGGAATCGTCAGTGGTATCGGTACTGGAACAACGGATATCACAGCTGTCTGGAATGGAGTTCAGTCAGAGCCGCTTCAGATCAGGGTAACCGCGGCAACAGATGTTTCTGTGACCACACGCTGGGAAGACAGCGGGGCATTGACTTATCGTCCGGCACGGGTCAATATCAGTCTGTTATCAAATGGATTTGATTATAACAGTATTTCACTTGGTACAGATACGGAATGGAGACATGTATGGGTGCTTCTGGATTCACAGGATGACAACGGCACTCCGATCACTTACGACATCTCCCCGGAGGTTCCAATTGGATATACTGCTGAAATACAGGGTAATGCGTCTGAAGGATTTACCGTAGTGTATCGGCAAAAATAAGAATTATCAGGCCCTCGGCAATGCTGGGGGCTTATTTTGACGAATAGTTGAAACGAATTCTCAATAATTTTGCCAAAATGTTTCAAATTTTCAAAAAGTCTGTCCACAAACAATGCCACATATTGTAATATATAATAAATCATGTATAATCTTATTTATAAATCGGCGAGTATGAAAGAGAAAAAGCGTTGCTGCGAACGGAGTGAACAGTAACGAAAACCGTATATTTAGGGGTATACCTGAGTATACGGCTTTTTTTATTGCATTGCATATTGGACAGATGCCAGTGGTTCATTGATATGCAATTACGGAGGGGGAAGAGGAAATGAGATGTCCAAATTGTAAGAGAGAAATAAAGAGAGGGCAGAATTTTTGCCAGTATTGTGGAACGAGAATTCCACCAGAATTAGACAGAGAACCGGAGAAACCAAAGAAATCCAGGATTTTGCTACCTGTTGGTATCGGAGTGCTGTGTATTTTCTGGATCGTGGTTCTGGGTATCATTCTGGTACCGAAGCAGACAGTTGCCAGCAAGCTTCAGGAAAAGCTGGATCTTGGGAACAATTATCTGGAAAAGGCAGATTATGTGAAGGCAAAGGCGGCTTTTCAGGAGGCATTGAGTATAGATGAGAAGTCTCCGGAGGCAGATCTTGGTATGGCAGATGTCTATACTGCACAGAAGGAACCGGATCAGGCACTGAAGTATCTGAAGAAAGCCTCCACAGACCTTGAGGCGGCATCTCAGAACAAAAATCCTGTCAATATCCCGAGAGATCCAGATCAGTTTAAGTCGCGTTATAAGCAGCTGTGCAAGGATAATTCTGATTATTTTGATCATTCAGGAGATTCGGATAAGAGCAACGAACTGGATGATCTTTGGAAGTATATACATGACTTTGATATTCCGGTTATAACGAATACGCCAACTCCGAAGCCGAAAAAGAAGGTAACGCCAACTCCAGATGATGGATTGGAACATGGTGGGGTTTCCAAAGGCGGCAGTACAGTAACAAAGACCCCAACACAGGGCGGTACGGTAACACCGAATCCGGGAGATTCCGTAACACCGAATCCGGGAGATTCCGTAACACCGCTTCCAGGGGATACCATAACACCAGTTCCGGATAATCCAATAACGCCGGAAGCGAGAGGTGATATACCGAACCCGGGAGATCCCGTAACACCAGTTCCGGGAGACACAATAACACCAACTCCGGTAGAAGATACCGTAACGCCAACTCCAACAGACACCGTAACACCGACACCGGTGGAAGATACGGTAACACCAACCCCGACAGAAGCGGCAGAGCCGGAACCAGACCCGGGAACTCCTGAAATACCAGAGCCGGAACCAGACCCGGGAGATCCTGAAACACCGGAACCGAACCCGGAAGACCCAGAAATACCGGATGCAGACTTGTATACTACAGCCCAGACTCCGGAAGAAATCCTGGAAGCTTATATACAGGAGAACATTTCAGTTCAGCCAGAGGCATCATTTGGAGGAACTTCTGTGGACAGTTTTTCAGCGGCTTCGGTGATGAATGGAAGAGTCGGAATGAAAGAAACAGATCTTGATAAGGACGGAGATCCGGAACTACTGGTAATTTCAGTTCAGGGAGGACGACTTTCTTTCACTGTTTATAAAGTCGTAAATGGTGCGGTACAGGAGACTGCAAATGTCACAGCAGTCTGCGATGGAATGGGAACACCTCTGTCAGACATGACATATGGAAGTACGCAGGAGTGTTTTATCAGGGATAACGGTGCAAATTACATTGTAGGATTTGCTTCTTACCTCTATGGTGCAGATGCAGGAGACGGAACTCCGGCAGCCAGAACAAGCGTGGAAGCTTATCAGATCAATGGAGATGGAAGCGCGTCCCGTCTGTGTGCTGCGACGATCCAGAATGGTGATGCCGTGTATTCAGATGGAAATGCTACAACAGCACAGCCGGGCGGTCAGGATCTTTTTGCCGGCATGCTGGGAGCAGCTGGTCTGTCTGGAAGCTGGAATGCAGAAAACGCAGATTCCCTGATCTCTATGGACCTTGTAAATGACCCGTGGCAGGATATGGGATGGCTTCCGGATCCGCTTGCAGGTGGACTGAATGAGCCTGGTACGGAAGATCTGGTGATCATAAATGCCGACATGGGAGCAGGAACAGGAGTCATGAGCCTTGGTCTGCAGGATAATACATCATTCTAAGGATAGAGGAATATAAAATGCAGAGAAATCTTTCAGATACATATCAGATAATAGGGATCATTGGTTCTGGGGGATGTGGCGATGTTTATAAAGCTTACCACAAAAATCTCAAGAAATATGTTGTTCTGAAAAAAATCCGCACAGGAGTCAGAAATCAGTCGGTCATTTTTTGCGGACAGTTCAATACATGCCCTTCGGTTCCTCTCCCT
>OLOX01000659.1_pt1 | contig 36143 bp, 28 predicted proteins | sample 1672091 | NCBI WGS metagenome assembly OLOX01 (sample SAMEA3136644, study PRJEB25190) | human gut metagenome | reverse complement strand
CTCGTTGCGATCGCAACGAGACAGATGTACCTGTCCAATGTGTCTCATCCCCGCCGATCTCAACTAATCCTTAGTCCTCGATGGTGATGTACTCAATCGTGGGCATGTTGTCGGGGTTGTTGATTGCTCCGCCCTGGCCCGTGGCATACTTGAGATAGGTGTTCACGATCGCATCCACCGTCTGCATGCCGGCATCGTCAACCATGCCGAACGCGGCGTACTGGCCATCAAGGCTGAGCGAGACGTTCTCGCTTGTGGCAAGCGTGATGAAGAAGGTGGTCTTGGCGCTGTTGTAGACGCCGGTACGTGCCATGGCGACCGTGCCGCGCTTGAACTCGTCGGCGAAGCTGTTGTCGACATCGTTTTCGTAGAACTCGCCAATGATGGGAGGCAGCGCAGGATCATTGCCCGAGGCGCTATTGCCCTTCGTGCCGCCCTGCAGGCAAAAGCCCTCGACGATGCGGTAGAACTTGAGACCATCGTAGTATCCGTCCTCGGCGAGGCTGCAGAAGTTCGCGACCGTCACCGGTGCCGAATCGGCATACAGCTCGATAGTGAACGGGTCGAAGCCCTCGACCTTGACGACGGCATGATGCGTGCCTGTGGCGTACTTGCCCGATGCCTTCGTGGTCACGGTATTGGGATCGACGCTCTTTGACGAGGACGAGGACGAGCCGCACGCAGCAAGCGTGCAGCAGATCAGGGCACTGAGCCCGATGATTGCAAAAGCGCGGGCGAACTTCTTCATGTCATACCTCAATCAATCATGGCTATCGATGCGATGCGCGGATACTTGGTCTCGTCGATAATCCTGCCGTTATCATCGACGATGATGCGGAAGTCCTCATCGGCCGCGGTGGTGCGTTTGGCGATCTCTTCGATGACCTCGTAGTTCTCGACAATCTTGGCAAAGCCGGCATACTTGCCGTCGAGGAAGGAGAGGTCGCTCATGAAGATGATGAGGCTCGATGCGTCACTTTGCTGCCCGTCGACCGCACGGTTCATGGCGATGACACCGCGTTTGAGCGAGTTAGAGTTCTTGATTTCGGATTCCTCGTACTCACCCGTGATGAGATAGTTGTTGTCCTGCTGCGTATTGCCAACGCGCAGGTACATCTCGTTCAGAATCCAGTAGACGGGCTTGCCATTGTAGAAACCGCTATCGACGAGACGGCAGAACTTCTCGGCCGTGACAGGTGCGGAGTGCGAGTAGACCTCGATGGAAAGCGGCGAGGACTCGTAGCCCTCGAAGACGAGCTCGGCATGATGGATGCCACTAGAGTAGTCGATCTCCTCGACGGGAGCATGCACGAGCACCTCGTCTGAGTCCGACTTCTGCGTATCGGTCTGCACAGACGTCGATGATGCGCATCCGGCAAGGAGCACGCAGGCGAGCATGGTGCAGGACAAGACGATGCACGCGATGGGGATGTACAGCAGGCGTTTCATAGACGAGTCATTCTACTACAAGCGCAGGTACGCGAACTAGTAGACCATTCCCATCGCCTCGTTCACCTCGCCAAGCGTCGCATTGGCGATCTCGTTCGCCTTGCGATTGCCCTCATGCAACACGTCCTTGACGTAATCGAGGTCACGCGCAAGCTCCTCGCGGCGCGCGCGTATGGGAGCGAAGTAGTCATTGACCGCCTCGGTGACAAGCGCCTTGAGCGTGCCGCCTCCTCCATCGCCAATCTCGGCGGCGATGTCCACCTCGGTGCGACCCGAGCACAGCGCGGCGGTGGTAAGCAACGCGGAGACGCCAGGTCGATTCTCGCGGTCGAAGGTAATGTTGCGATCGGAATCCGTCGGGGACTTCTTGATGATCTTGGCCGTCTCGTCTGCCGTCATGCACAATGAGATACCGTTCTTGTAGCTCTTGGACATCTTGCGACCGTCCAGGCCGGGAACCTCGATGACATCCGAGAGGACGCCCTCGGGCTCGGGAAAGACCGGGGCGTAGCGCTCGTTGAAGCGGCGGGCGATGGTGCGCGTGAGCTCGATGTGCGGCAGCTGGTCCTTGCCGACGGGCACGACATTGCCCTTGCAGAAGAGAATGTCGCAGGCCTGGTGGACCGGGTATGTCAAAAGCAGGCCGGTGAGCGCATGGCCCGATGCCTCCTGCTCGGCCTTGACGGTTGGATTGCGCTCGAGCTCGGACTCGCTCACGAGCGAGAGGAAAGGCAGCATGAGCTGATTGAGCGCGGGAACTGCGGAGTGCGTGAAGATCATCGTCTTGGCCGGATCAATGCCGCAGGCAAGGTAGTCAATGACGATGTTATAGACGTTATCGGCGATATTATCCGTCGTGTCGCGATCGGTAATGACCTGATAATCTGCAATGACGATGTTGGTGTGTATGCCGCGGTTCTGCAGATCGACACGCCCCTTGAGCGTCCCGAAGTAATGCCCGAGGTGCAACCTGCCCGTAGGGCGGTCACCCGTGAGCATACAGTACTTGCTGGGATTGACGTCAAAGTCCGCGCGAATCGCATCGCTTTTGCGCTTTGCCGCCTCGAAGCTGCCTTCATTTGGCATGTTGGAGCTGCCTTTCTCTCGAAAATGTCTGCAAGATGGTACACCATCTGGAAAAACGTACGGCTAGTAATTGCCCAAATCCTCGGGATGGATACCGTAAGATTCGAGTTCGGCAAACCCCGGACGCGTCCTGAACACGAAGCTATCGACATTGCGCACGATGAGGTGATTCACCTCATCAGGCCCCATCGCGAGCCAATTCGCGAGAAACCCTCTGATAACGCCACCATGTACGATGACGGCCGTACGGCCTTCCAGGCACTCGAGCTCCTCACTCGCCTCTCGGATGCGTGCGAGAAAATCGTCGAAGCTCTCCCCTCCCTGCGCGGGTGGCCACGTAGCCGCACGCGGCCCCCAAGGGAAGGGCAAATCATGCTCGATGACATCACCGAAGGTCATGCCCTCGATGGGGCCAAAATCGAACTCGATGAGACGTTCGTCAACGCACAGCTCGACATCAAGCTCGCGTGCTGCCGGCTCGGCAATCATCATCCTGCAGCGCTTGAGGGGCGAGCATATGATGCGGTCAGGATGCCAGGAGACGAGCCCCTCGACGGCGCGGCGTGATTGTTCCTCACCGAGCGCGGTCACGCCCTCGTCTCTTCTCCCAAGAAAGAAGCCCTGGGAGTTCGCATGCGTCTGGGCATGCCGCATGAGCAAGACCCGTGGCATGTCATCCTTGACTCCCGTCGCAAGCGGGTTCGGGGTCGTATCGTCTTCGTGTTTCGTCATAACCGGCTTCTCCCTGTCTAAAGGCCCGCAGCCTCGCGCAAGCTCGCGACCTCGTCATCACGCAAGAGACGCCAGGCGCCCTCCTCGACATCGACGAGCTCAAGCGGGCCGAAGCTACTCCGGTGCAAGTCGAGCACCGGATGATGCACGGCCGAACACATGCGCTTGACCTGACGCTTTCTGCCCTCGTGAATGACGAGCTCGATATCGGAACTGCCATCGGGGCGTTCGGCAACGATGCGAACCCGCGCCGGCGCCGTGAGACCGTCGTCGAGCATGATGCCATCACGAAGTGCCTGGATCTCCTCTGCGCTGGGCACGCCGTCCACATGCGCCTGATACGTCTTGTCGACATGGTGTTTGGGATGCAGGAGATGCTGGCCCATGTCGCCATCGGTCGTGAACAGGAGCAAGCCCGTCGTGTCCTTATCGAGCCTGCCAACGGGATAGAGGCCAGGATATAGATCACGCGGCACGAGCTGCGCGACGCAGGGACGTCCCTGCGGATCGTCCATGGTCGTCAGATAACCCTTGGGCTTGTAGAGCATGAGATAGACGGAATCGTCTTCGAGGTGCACCTCACGGCCATCAACGCAGACCACATCGACTTTGGGATCGACCTTGCTCCCGAGCTCGGTCACGACCTGGCCGTTTACGCTCACGCGCCCGGCGGTCATGAGATCCTCCGAGCCACGCCGACTCGCGACGCCCGCACGGGCGAGGAACTTCTGCAGGCGCATGGGAAACGGCTGTTCGGGCATTGCGTCTGACATGATTACCCGACCAACTCGATATCGTCATCATCAGGCTCGTCCTCATCGGGTTCCTCGTCATCGTCATCGATATAGACGTATGCTTCCTCTTCCTCAGGATCAGCCGTGTCGATGAGGTCGTCTTCATCAGTTGCGTACTCATCGACTAGCTCGTCATCGTCCATGTCATCGGCATCGTCTTCGTCAGGTTCGGCTTCGTCATCATCTCCGAAGTACGCGTCGAGGATACCGTCAACGTCCTCGATATCGACACCAAGGTAGTCGTCAACCTTCTCGGTCATGGATTGGGCGATGACATCGGCAACGCCCTCGGCATCGTCAACGCGTGCCTCATCACCCGCATCGACCTCCTCGACGCGCGCGACAGCGGCATCGAGCGCAGCAGCCGCCTCAGCTTGCAGCAACTCGATTGGCTCGTCCTCGCCGGAAAGCTCGAGTTGCATGTCATCGGTTTTGTCCACACCGCTCAAGCGCTCGCGAATCTGCTCGCGGCTTGCGTCGTCCGGCGCAAAATCCTCGAGAGGTGGCAGGTCTTTCACGCTCTTGAGGCCGAATCGCTCGAGGAAGGTGCGCGTCGTGCCATAGAGGATGGATCCTCCCGGCTTATCGCGGCCCATCTCGCGCACGAGGCCCTTCTCGACAAGCGAGGAAACGACGCTCTCCGAATTCACGCCTCGTATGGCGTTGACCGTCGCGCGCGTTACGGGTTGATGATAGGCAATGACCGCAAGCGCCTCGAGAGCGGCCTGCGACATGCGATGCGTGTCCCAGGAGACAACGTAGCGCTCGATGGCCTCGTGATAGGCGGGATGCGTGTAGAAGCGCCAACCGCCTGCGACCTCACGCAACTGTATGCCGCGGTTCTCGTCCATGTACTCGGCGGCGAGCGCGACCAGCGCCTCGTCGACCTGCACGGGGCTCACGTCGAGAATCTCCGAGAGACGCGCGGCGCTCACTGGCTCGTCCGATACGAAAAGCAGCGCCTCGGCAGCGCTCATCAAGTCCGCATATCGCTCGTCACGTGCCATGATTACTCCTCATCTAGCATGTCTTCATCTGATGCATCCCGCGCGTCCTCACCGTCAAGCTGCTCGAGCGACGGGTCTTCCGGCATGCCCCAATCGGGTACGGAGAAATCGGTGATCTCCGGTGCGTCGGCATCGATATCGAGCTGTATCTCGGCAAAGGCCGCATCCTGGCAAATCCTGATGACGCCGCGCTTGTAGAGTTCGAGTATTGCCAAAAAGGTGACGACGACGAGTTCGGGCGTGGGGGCGTCTCCGACGAGCTGACTGAAGGTGCAGCTCTCGCGGCGGCGCATCGAGCGATAGATGCCCTCGACATGCTTCTCCATCGAAATGGGCACGGCGGCGATGTGCTCGGCCTCGAGCAGGAAGGTGTCACGCCGCGCGGCAATGTCAGCGCAGATAACCGCGAGCCCGTGAAGCGTCGTGCCCTTGAGGTAGTCCGGCATGAGACCGAGGAACCGCTCCTCGAGACTTGCCTGCCGAGGATGCATCTTTGCCTCGTTTTCCATGCGCATGCCCAGGGCGGCGGCGGCATTCTTGAACTGCTTGTAGACGACGAGACGTTCGACCAGAATGTCACGCGTCTGCTCTGGCGTCAGGTCCGCGAACTCGTCATCGAGTTCGATCTGCTCGATGCCGTCCTTGGGAAGAAGCGAGGATGCCTTGATTTGCAGCAAAGTTGCCGCCACGACGAGAAAATCGCTCGCGATATCGAGGTCGAGATCCTTCATGCGCTCGACTTCCGCAAGATATTGGTCGGTGATGTCCGCAATCGAAATGGCGCCGATATCGATCTTCTGACGTGACACGAGCGTGAGCAGGAGGTCGAAAGGCCCCTGATAGGCATCTATGCGAACGCGATATGACACGTTTAGGCTCCCGTTTATCGAACATGCGCTTGGTTCGCTATTCTAGCGCAGGAACACGGCAATCGGACGGATGCGCCTCGCGTTTGTCTGCTTTTAGCGCGTCGATGACATCCGAACAGCCGATGGCGCAAGGGCGACGGAAGCGTCGGGTACAAGCTGGAGCACCACGATATCCTCGAACCACTCAGGAGTGACGTCGAGCGTAGCGCCCTCTTCGAACTCGAGCTTCTGGGCCTTGGGCATCACGATGTAGGCAATGCCCGCATCATCATCGCAAGTGCGGCCGTTCGCATCGAAGATGTTATCCCCCACCGTATCGTCGCTCGCGAGCAAAAGCTCTCTCTGCGATATCGCGCCCTCCTCGAGCGCATTGCGTAGCTGGCGTTCGAGGATGTAGGCGCAGTTGAGACGCTCGTTTTCGAGATAGACGTCCATGAGGTTGTTGAAGGAGGAGTTCTCGTCATCGACCACGACGAGAACTTGCTCGCCATCGGGCAGGGCGGAGACGAACTCGTTCACGGCACAGGTCTCGGCAGCTTCCTCTGCATCGATACGATAGACGGAGTCGTTGTACTGGTAGGCACCGACATTGCCCGCAAGCATGGCGAGCGCGATGAGCACGGGAACGCCTATTGCGGCCTTGGGATGACGCCTCGAGGCAATCGCCCACATACCAAAGGCGAGGTAGATGCAGACAAGTGCCTTGGCGAGCCAGATGCCGGGATTTATCTCGAGAAGCGCGCCATGATAGATGTCCTTGGCGTTCGAGCTCGCGGACGGACCTGCGTTCGGGTCGATGGGAAGAGGCGACGCGTGCTCTCCGAGCAAACGCAGGGGATGGAACTGCGCATTGTCGAAACCCTGCGAGTAATCGCCATTTCCCAGCATGAAGACAACGAGCAGACACATGCCCAGCGTCATCGCGATGGCCGCGGCAAGGGCGAAGGGGGTGCGCATGATGGCGGTGCCATCGCCGCGCAGCAGCTGCTTGATGGTCAGGAAGAGCAGCGGTAGGAAAATCGGGGCGACGTAGCGCACGTGCGGGCGAATGCCAACATGTCCGAGATCCTCGCGTATGGATATCGTGTAGACAACGATGAGGAGGATGAAGACGAAGGCGAGCAGGCAGAAGAGGTACAGGTCACGTTCCCGCCTCGTCAAGCGTGGCCAGGTAAGAGCAGGCAGGACGAGCGGGAAGAACGCGAATGCGATGACGAAATGCGTCGCATCGCTTGCCAGCGCGTAGATGGCAAAGAGCAGCGTGTAGGGATTGAGCAGCACCGACGGATCGGTTTGGTTATACGAGTTGAGGAGTCCCGAGAAGAGCGTGAACTTGAGGATGATGAAGGGAATGAGGAAACCGACTACGAAGCAAGCAAGGGAGAGGCAGGCGCGAAGCCAGGCTTGCCCTCGCACCCGACCCGCGCTTCGCGCGATGCTGCTGCGGAACTCGCGCGCCTCAGGCGCGCTCAGACAGTCCTCGCAAGACCGCATCGCGCTCATCGCGGATCTGCTCGAGATGCCTGCGGTCGTCCGCAGGCCGTCGTCCGCTTGCGCTCTTCCGTCATCTTTCGCGCGGCATATTCGCACGATCATCACCACTATGAAGGCAAGGGCAAAGCCAAGGGCCACTTCCTTGGCAAGGTAAGTGACATAGCACAGTAGTCCCGCGCCAGCGCACCAGGCATACTGCGCCCTTCCCCGCGCTTCGAGAGCGCGCAGGCAGCAGGCGATGAGCCATAACGCAAGCGGCAGGTAAATGCACTCGCTCAAGAACGTCATCGAATAGCACATGTCGGGCATGATCAAGGCGAAGAGCAGGCAGATGATGACCGACGCCTTGCCGGTGAAGAGTCTGCGGGCAAGCAGAAGCGCCGGAAAGACAGCCGAGGAGACGTAGATGCTGTTGAGTAGCGTGATGAGACGCACGCGCAACAGGGGATCATCTGCCAGAAACGCGGGCGAGAGTGCAAGCGGATAGAGAATCTTCTGGAAGCTCGAGAAACCACCACGCTCGATAAGCTGTCCTTCGTTGAAGAGACTCGCGGCGAGATTAAGGTAGCGAATCTCATCGGGGAGCACGCCGATGCACTTCGGAAAGTCCGCAAGGCAAAAACGCACGACACTCGACAGCACGCAGAGCCCCGCAGCGACGAGAACGAGAACGCGGATGTCGTGATTGTCACGTGTCACGAGACGTCCCTCCCCCTTCGCTCTCACTAGATGGGCAACAGGAAGCGAGAAATCGCGCCGGCAGTCACATCAAGGTAGATGCCGAAAATGTCCACGTGGAGGAAATACGGCAGCACGAGGATGATGAGCAGGAAGAAGAACATGGAGTATTGCTGGACCTTGTAGTACGTGCGCAGCGCCTTGTCGCTCAGGAACGCCGCGATAATCGAGCTGCCATCAAGCGGTGGAATCGGGATGAGGTTGAAGAACGCGAGGCAGAGATTGATCGTGCAGAAGTAGGTGCCGAAGTACCAGATGTAGAAGCCAACGGCGGCGGGAATGGCGGGCATCTGATATAGGTAGATGCCACCCCAGGCTATCGCGGCTCCCACGAGGCTCAGCATGAGGTTCGTGGCGGGCCCCACGAGACCGACGATGAGCTCGCCCTTGCGAATGTTCTTGAAGTAGCGTGGGTTGTAGGGGACGGGTTTCGCGTAGCCAAAGAGCATGCCGCCTCCACCACCAAGCACCGACATCGCAATGAGGCAAGCGGGCAAGATAACCGTGCCAAAGGGGTCGATGTGCTTGAGCGGGTTGAGCGAGAGACGCCCGGCGTTCTTGGCAGTCGGATCACCGAGCTTATATGCGGCATAGCCGTGCGCTACCTCATGCAAGACGAGCGCAGGGATAAAGGCCGCGACCATGATGACGACCTCGATGATCTGCGTCAGCATCGCATTGCTCATGCGTCCTCCCCCATCTGCTTGAGCTCGAGTTCGATGGTGGCGGAAAGATCGAGCCATTCCGCCTCGTTAGCCGTCATGCGCGCCTTGAGTTCACTGTATTCGGTCATTGCCGCCTCGAAGCGCTCCTGATCTGCATAGAGGGCCTCATCGGCCATGAGCGTGACGAGCTCCTCATGGCGGGCGTCATCTATTTCCATCTGCTTCTCGAGCTCGGCGACGCGCTTGCGTTCGTCCTTGAGCTTACGGTACACGCGGTTACGTGCCTCGGCCTCGGCACGCTTTTGCTCCTTGGTCTTGGGAGCGGAGCCTTTGGAGCTCACCGCAACCGTGCGACGCGGCTTTTGATGCTCGCGCGGCTCGGGCTTGGCATCCATGGTCTTGTCACGTGCCGAGAGCTTGAGATTGCCCGTCTGCTCGGGCGTATCGATGGCATTGCCGTAGGCATCGACTTGTCCCGACTTGTAGAGGAAGTAATCGTAATCGCCAGGATAGTCGGTCACCACACCACCATCGATGTAGATGATGCGATTGGCGAAGGAGCGGATGAGGTGACGATCATGGCTGATGAGAACGATGGTTCCATCGAAGCTCTGCAAAGCCTGCTCGAGTATGTCGACGCTCGAGATGTCCAGATGATTGGTGGGCTCGTCGAGGCAAAGCAAGGGTGCAGGGGAAACGAGCATCTTGGCAAGTGCGAGACGTGCCTTCTCGCCACCAGAGAGCACGCTCACCTTCTTATCGACGTCATCGCCTTTGAAGAGAAAGGCGCCGAGCAACGAGCGCACCTGCGTCTGCGTCCATCCCGGTGCCGCATGATCGAGCTCGGCGAAGACGGTGTTGCGCAGGTTAAGCTCCTCGAGCTGATGCTGGGCAAAGTACGAGAGCTCGACGTGAGCTCCATAGGTGATTGAACCGGCATCATGGCCAAGTTCACCGGCAATCATCTTGAGCAGCGTCGACTTGCCCGATCCATTGGGACCCACGAGCGCAATCTTTTCGCCGCGCCAAATATCAAGGTCGAGATTCTCGTAGACATGCTTCTCGCCGAAGGACTTCGAGACCCCCTCGATATGCACGACGTTATCACCAGTACGCGCGGGCTGCGGAAAGACGAATCGCACCTTTTTCTTTTCCTCGGGAATCTCGATTCGCTCGATGCGTTCGAGTTTCTTGACGCGGTCTTGCACTTGCTTGGCCTTCGTCGCCTTATATCGAAACTTCTCGACGAAAGCCTCCATGTGCGCAATTTCCTTGTCCTGCGCTTCCTTCATGGCAAGCAGACGGGCACGCGCCTCGTCACGCTGGACGAGGTAGGCATCGTAATTGCCCGTGTAGATGCTGACCTTACCGTTGGAGATATCAGCCACGTGGTCGACCATGCCATTCATGAAGGCACGGTCATGACTTACGACGAGCACGGCGCCACGATAGGTCTTGAGGAAGTTCTCGAGCCAGCGCACGCTCTCGAGGTCGAGGTGATTGGTGGGCTCGTCGAGCAGCAGGATCTCCGGGGCACGCAAGAGGAGCTTGGAAAGTGCGATGCGCATCTGCCAGCCGCCGGAGAACTCGTCGGTCGAGCGCTCCATGTCCTCTTCGTGAAAGCCCAGGCCAAAGAGTACGCGTCGCGCCTGGGACTCGATGTTGTAACCGTCCTTGGCCTCGAATCGCGTACGCAGGCGACCGTACTCCGCGAGAAGGTCATCGGCGCGGGATTCATCTGCGCTTTCCATCTCGCGCTCGAGAGCCTCAAGGCGCTTTCCGAGCTCTGCGACATCGGCGACGCTCGTCATGACTTCCTCGAGGACGCTGCGTCCCTCCATCTCGATGGATTCCTGCTCGAGGTATCCCGGATGGGCATCGCGTGCGAAGACGACCTGACCGGAGTCGGCGGACTCAAGCCCGGCAATGATGTTCATGAGCGTCGTCTTGCCTGCCCCGTTGGGGCCGACAAGGGCATACCGGTCACGCTCGTTGATGCGAAACGAGACATTCGAGAAGAGAACGCGTGTACCAAATGACTTGGTGACCTTGTCGACATTGAGAATCATGGTGGTCTATTCTACGCGAGTTCTGGCAATAACAAAGCCAGGCGAAAGAAGTGCCTGGCTTTTGGCTTTCATGGTGGGCGTAACAGGGTTCGAACCTGTGGCCCCTTCCGTGTGAAGGAAGTGCGCTCCCGCTGCGCTATACGCCCCTATGAGCAGGGCCGCGATAAGGCGGCCCTGGAAAATGCTGGCTCCCCGGGTAGGATTCGAACCTACAACAACTCGGTTAACAGCCGAGTGCTCTGCCGTTGAGCTACCGAGGAATACCGCGCACATGCGCAAGTCGAAATTATAGACGAAACGTGACGGTACGCAAGAAGAAAGTTGGCAAACGCGTCAAATGCAGTCTGATATGCGCTTCATCTATCGCAAATACGGATTGAGCCTACGCTCGGCGCCCATGGTCGATGCACCCTCATGCCCTGGATACACGATGACCTCATCGGGGATGTCCACGAACTTGGTCGAAAGCGTCTCGACCATCTGCTCCATGGAGCCATGCTCGAAATCCGTGCGTCCGAAACGACCGCCCGAAAACAGCGTATCGCCAGAGAAGAGAACGCCGTCTCCCGCACAGTACAGGCAAATGGAACCTTCGGAATGCCCCGGCGTCTCGATGACCGTGAAGACCTTGGAGCCGACCGTGAGCTCATCGCCTTCGTGCAAGTGCCGGTTGACATGCGGTGCCCCATAGCCGCGATCAAGATCGTGGCCGTTCTGATTGGCAACGCCATCGACAAGCACCGCATCCGCCGCTGACATGGCAACGGGAGCCCCGCTAATGTGGGCAAGGCCCGAGAGAGCACCGATGTGATCCCAGTGGGCATGCGTAACGACAATCTCCTTGACAGGGCGTGCATGGATATCCGCGTTGATGATCGTGAGATCGTCACCCGGATCGATGACGAGAAGCTCCCCATCGTCCTCGATGATGTAGCAGTTGGTCTGGATGGGACCGACCTTGCATGTCTCGATGTTCATGACACTCCCTATGCGTTTTCGGGTACGGTGTCCTTCTGCTTGCCCGGCAGCACGCGAGACGCACCGAAGACACCGTCGATTTTCTTGGTATCGGACAAAATGCGATTGACGATGGCGAGATCGGAGACTTCGAACACGAAGCGCATCTCGACAATATCGTCTTTGTGCGTCGTCGTCGTGCACGACACGATATTGACGCCGGAATCAGCGAGGAACATGACGATGTCTTGCAGCAGACGTAGCCTGTCGATGGCCTCGATGTAGATCTCGACCTGATAGACGGCCTCGGTCTCACCCTCCCAGGCGACCTCGATGATACGCTCGGGATTGCGACGCAGATCGTCCGCGTTAGGGCAATCGGAGCGATGCACCGAGACACCGCGTCCGCGCGTGATGAAGCCAATGATGTCATCACCGGGAAGCGGATTGCAGCAATGCGAAAGGCGCACATATACGTCATCGAGTCCCTTGACGATGACGCCCGTCTTGTTGTGCGTGGACTTCTTGCCTTTGCGCTTGCCCTCGCCGCGTGGCGTCACCTCGGGAAGGACGATGTGCTCCGTTGCCGGCTCTGCCGCTGCGATGCTCCCGGCACCCGCTGCCTTGTTGATGATGCGCACCGCCCGGTGCATGACCTGCTTGGGCGAGAGATTGCCTGCACCAACCGCGACGTACATCTCGTCGGCGTTCTTGAAGTTGAGCGCCTCGGCGACCTCGGCGAAAGCCGGCGTCATCTTAGCGCTCGAAAGCGTGACGCCGTTCTTGCGTGCCTCGCGCACGATGTAGTCGCGTCCACGCTCAAGATCGTCGTTGCGCGTAATCTTGGCGAAGTACGCCCTGATCTTGGAGCGTGCACGTGGCGTGTTGACAATGGACAGCCAGTCGCGTGAAGGCGAGGCGTTCTTGTGCGTGAGGATCTCGACGCGGTCACCCATCTGCAGGGTATACGTGAGCGGAACGATCGAACCGTTGACCTTCGCGCCGACGCAGTGGTTTCCGACTTCCGTATGAATGGCGTAGGCGAAGTCGAGCGGTGTGGAGCGCGCACGCAGGCTGATGACCTCACCCTTGGGAGTGAAGCAGAAAACCTCGCTCTCGAAGAGGTCTACCTTGAGCGACTCCATGAACTCCTGCGGATCGCTCGTCTCCTGCTGCCAATCGAGCATCTCGCGCAACCAGGTGAGCTTCTCGTCGAAGCTGCGCGCCGCACGGTCCTTCGTGGCGCCTTCCTTGTAGCGCCAGTGCGCCGCGACGCCATACTCGTTCATGCGGTGCATTTCCTCGGTGCGAATCTGAATCTCGAGGGGACGCGCCGCCGGGCCAATGACCGTCGTGTGCAGCGATTGGTACATGTTGAACTTGGGCATCGCGATGTAATCCTTGAAGCGCCCCGGGATGGGATGCCACAGGTTGTGAACGGCGCCCAAACTCGAATAGCACTCGGGGATGGAGTCGACGATAATGCGCAGACCGATGAGATCGTAAATCTCCGAAAAGCCCTTTTCCTTCTTCTTCATCTTCTGGTAGATGGAGTACAAGTGCTTGGGACGACCGTATATCTTCGCGTCCGCGAGACCCACGCGGTCGAGCTCCTCGCGCAGTGCTTCCATGGCCTGAGCGAGGTATTTCTCACGTGCCTCACGCGTCTCGTTGACCATCTTCTGAACCTGCTGATATTTGGCAGGCTCGAGGTAGAAGAACGAAAGGTCCTCGAGCTCCCATTTGATCGAGCCCATGCCGAGACGATTGGCGAGCGGCGCGTATATCTCCATGGTCTCGCGTGCCTTGAAGAGGCGGCGATCCTCGCGCAACGCCATGAGCGTGCGCATGTTGTGGAGCCTGTCGGCGAGCTTGATGACGATGACGCGAATGTCGTTGCTCATCGCCATGAGCATCTTGCGCAGGTTATTGACCTGTGCATGGCTGAGGGACTCGATCTCGAGGCTGTTGATCTTGGTGACGCCGTCCACGAGCTCTGCGACCGTATCACCGAACTTCTTGCGTATGTCGTCAAGCGTGTACTCGGTATCCTCGACCGTGTCATGCAAGACCGCGGCGCGCAAGGTGTCGCTGTCCATGCGCAAATCGGAGAGGATGATGGCAACCTCGACCGGATGCATGATGAAAGGCTCGCCGGATTTGCGGAACTGGCCCTCGTGAGCATCCTTGGCAAAGAGGTATGCTTCCTCGATTGCCTCGCAATCCTCATCGGACAGGTATACGGACGCATTTTCGATGAGCACATCGATGCGATCGGTTGCCTGCTCATCTTGCGCCTCTGTCGCTATGTTCTTCTGGTCGCTCACGTGGATCACCTCCTCTATATCTTATGCGCCTTTGAGCTCATCGTCGGGCAGAATGGGGCGATTGAACCTCTCGAGCAGCTCCTGCGCATCGGATTTGAGCGCCCAGCTCTTGAATGCCTTGAAGGTGTCGAGCTCCTCGAGGCCCTCACGATAGCGCACGGACTCCTCGAGTTCCATATGCCCCGGATTGGGAACGAGCGTGATATAGCGTGCGACGCTCGCGCCGCTCGTCTCGATGAAGCCAAGCTCGCGAAAGACGGAGATGCCGCAAGACACGCTCGACTCGTCGAGCTTGACGCGCCTGTCGAGCTTCATGGCACGCCCGGCGAGCTCGTGGTTGGTACAGGAGAAACCGGCCTCCCCCCGTTTGGCCGCTTCTTGGGAAAGCTCGCGCAAGACGCGGTAGAGAACGACGAGGGCCTCGCGTGACGGTGCGCCGGACTCGAGGATGTTCTCGTTGATGCGGGCGTCTCCGTAGCCGAAGAGCAGGTGAATCGTCGCATCGCGCCCATCGCGGCCCGCTCGCCCGGACATCTGGTTGAACTCGATGTCGTTAAATGGCAAATGATAGAGGACGACGTGCTCGATATCAGGAATGTCGATGCCCTCGCCAAAGGCGCTCGTGGATATGATGCAGCGCAGCTCGCCGCTCCTGAAAGCATCCTCTATCGCCTTTCGGTCTGCCTTTGACAGGCCTGCATTATAGAAGCCGACGTATGGGGCGAGCGCGGGCAGGCGATGGCGCAGCATACGCGTGAGCGAAAGTGACTGATCGCGCGAATTGACATATGCGACACATTTCTCCCCGCTTGCGACGATGCCCGCGAGATACTGCTCGCGATTGCGGATGTCGCGCCGATCGTCAATCTTGAGATTCTCGCGCACCGTCGGATCGAGGACGAGCTCCTCGATAGAGAGCACCCGGCGTATGATTTGGGTCTCGTCCGTACCGGCAGTGGCCGTGACGGCTAGCACAAGGGGGTTGCCGAGAGCGTCGAGCGTGGTGGCAAGCCCCGCATATGCGCTGCGATTGCCCGCACGTGCGAGGGCAACGTGATGGGCCTCGTCCACGACGACGAAACCGATACGTCCGGATTGAGCGAAACGATCGGCATGGATGGCGAGGAACTCCGGTGTGGTGAGCACGCAGTTTACACGCCCTTGCGCCAGACCTGCATAGACGTCCTTGCGCACCTCCTCGGAACTCTCGCCCGTAAGCACGGACACAGCGAGCCCGAACTGCGCGAAGACCTCCTGCAGATGAAATGCCTGATCTGCCACGAGGGCACGCAAGGGATAGATGAAGATGCTCGCCTTGCCCTCGAGAAGCGCCATGCGGGCTGCATGCAAGTGGAAGATGAGAGACTTGCCGCGCCCCGTCGCCATGATGGCGAGCGTGTTGCGCCCATGGGAAAGCGCATCGAGCGCGTGGGCCTGCGCCTCATGCAGCTCATGATTGCCGATGAGCGCCGTGCGCAGGGAATCCTCGAGCTCGGAAGGGGAAAGCGTCTGCCAACGCTCACGTGCCTCGTCAAGCGAGGGAGCGGCATCACCGGCAGGCTCCTTCAGGTCGAGGTCAATGCGCCGCACGACGATGTTCACGCCATAGCTCCTGGTGGTCGCACCCGGATCGCGCACGCCAAGAGGGCCTGGAGATCGCATATCGGCATTCGCATCGAGCGGTCCGCCCGTCAGGGCGCTTACAGCCGCGCCATAGGCAATGCCGGAATCCATGGCGGGGGCAAGCTGCTTGGCGAGATGCTTGTTGAGGTAACCGAGTTGCGTGCCGTCGATCAAGGTCACGGCAATGGCGTTGGCATCGTACTCGTTGTGTGCATCGCGTCTGAGAGCAAGCTCGACACCTGCCTCGAGCCCAGCGAGGACATCCTGGCGGTTCTCGTAGCTCACGCCCACAACCTTGGTGTTGAAACGTGCCACCTGAGTGATGCCCGCGTAATCACCCGTCTCGCATATCTCATCTTGCGCAAGAAAGAGCTCGTCGATGCGCGCGGACATATCCGTCTGCGAAGGCACGTAAGAGCTCAAAAGTATGTTCTTCGTCATGAGCTTGGGGTTCTTGCGACCGCGATACTCGTCGACAAGCGGCTCGAAGACGACATCGCATATCGCATTGCAATCGACGAGCTCTTGAATGTTATCTGGCCCGAAATAGATGCCGGACACTTGTGCAATGCCGTCGCTTGCGTTGAAGCGGAAGTGATTGGCTTGCTTGCCGACTGCGGCACGGTCTTCGAGAAAGACATCATGCAGGGCAAGCAGTGGCGTCGGGTTGCCGTTGCCGCAAGGCTGCAGCAGCTCGAGTTCGCTAAATTGCTCGACCGTGCACTCCTCGACGCACGCGATGGTGTCGACATGGATGCCGGTATCGGGTGCCTCTTGCCGCATCTCGAGCACTTGGCTGCAAAGGCGCTGACGTAGCTCATCGAGCTTGTTGGCAGGAAGCGTGATACCGATGGCTGCAGCATGACCGCCGAACTTCTCAAATAGGTCGGAGCATGTGCTGGCAAGCTCGAAGAGATTGATATCGCCATAGGTGCGTCCCGAGCCGCGAGCTTGTCCGTCCTCGATCGAGAAGATGATGACGGGCTTCTTCTTGGCTCGCGCGATACGCGAGGCGACGATGCCCTTGACACCCTCGTGCCAGCCTTCACCGGCAGCCACGATGACCGCGTCATCGGAACCAGCTCCAGCGAGTTGCTCCTCGACCTGAAGGTTGAGCTCGCCTTCCGTCTGGCGGCGAAGGTCGTTGATTTGCTCGAGCTCGACCGCGATGCGCTGCGCCTGATCGAGCTCATCGCACATGAGCAGATCGTAGGCAATCGTTGCCTCCTGCATACGGCCCGCGGCATTAAGACGCGGAATAAGCGAAAACGAGAGGCGCGTGGCAGTGAGCGCTTCTGGTTCGACATTACAAGCAGCGGAAAGTGCCAGGAGACCAACACGCGTTGCGTTGCGCATACGTGCAAGACCATGGGCAACGAGCGCGCGATTCTCACCCAGAAGCGGCATGAGATCGGCTATGGTGCCGAGTGCGGCAAGGTCCGTAAGCTCGAGCCAGAGCTCGGGTTGGCCCATGCGCTCGCCCAGCAGGCAGAAGAGCTTGAGAGCGACGCCCGCCCCGGCGAGGTCGCGCGAGGGACAGCTTGGGTCGAGCTTAGGGTCCGTCATGGGAACGCCGACGGGGACCGCGTCACCCGGCTCGTGATGATCGGTGATGCAGACCTCGACCCCGCGCTCGAGCAAAGTCTCGACCTCATGAGCGCAGGAGATACCGCAATCGACCGTCATGATGAGATCTGGCTCATATGCCATGCCGCGCTCGATTGCCGCATCCGAGAGCGCATAGCCCTCCTCGTAGCGATGCGGGATGAGACCTTGCGCTTGTGCACCGAGCGCACGTAGCGCACGCACCGAGATGGCCGTTGCCGTGATGCCGTCTACGTCGAAGTCGCCGAATACGAGTATGCGCTTGCCAGACTCGATGGCAGCTTGCAGACAATCCGCAACCTCCAGCATGCCGGGTATGCACGCAGGATCAACCCAATCACGCTCGAGCGAGGGAGAGAGAAACTCGCGCACGCGCTCGGGCGTATCGAAGCCGCGTGCGACGAGGACGCGCGAAACGAGCGGACCGACCGCGCACGTGGTTGCAACGTTGGCCACCGCTGCCTCGTCGATGGGCTGTGCTACCAGAGTGTTATGTTGATCGAATCCGCTCATGCTGAGATTCTCGCACGGGGTTGAGACATGGTTTTTCCTCCCGGCATCTTCCCTGATCAAATGTAAAAAGGCGAGCCGCACATGACGGCCCGCCCTGGTAGTTCATGCACCGAAAAGACGAGTGGTCACGACCCGTTAGTCCCGACGGTCCTCCCCTTCGTCTACATCCGTGGTGTACCCATACGAGAAGCTCATCGTCGTGATGACATCGCCATCTTGATCGGAGCGTTTCTCGGCCGAGTAGCGACCACGTGCGTGCTCGGACTCCTCCGCCGGCTCCTCGGGTTGCTCGGCAATCTCCTCGCCTACCTCGGCTTCGGTTTCCTCGTCGGGCTCTGCAGCCTCAGCAGGCGCGGTCTCTTCGACGACTTCTTCGTCGATTTCCTCAACGGCTTCCACGGGAGCATCCTGCACGGCGTCTACCTGTGACTCGGTGCCAGCAGGCGTGGTGGGCTGTTTCTCATCGTCAGCCCCTGTCGCTTTCTCGGCAGGCGTTTCGGCAGCCTCGGCCTCCTCCGCCTCGACAGCGAGCCTATCAGGCGCAAACTCCTCGTCGAGGGCGGCCTTGGCGTCTTTCTCGGCCTGCTTGAGCTCTTCATGCGCCTGATCGGCCTTGCGCTTGGTCGTCTTGGCGATGTCATGCTCACCCCGTGCGGCCTCGCGCTGGGCTTCCTTCTCCTCCTGCTTGATCTTGGCAGCGGCTTCTCGCTCTTCCTGTTTGAGCTTTGCGCGCTCCTCCTTCTCGACCTTGAGCTTGGCAGCCGTCTCCTTGCGCGCTTCGATCATCATCTGCTTGGTGAACGGCGATTGCACGACCTCGTAGGGGTACTTGTTCTCGAGGCGGGCGTAGGCGGGCTCCTTCGCCTTCCACTTGGTGTAGATGGGGGCCGAGATGGCCAGCGTCGAGTACACGCCGACGACCATGCCGCAGAACATCGCGAAGGCGAAGTCAACGAGCGTGTCAGTGCCGATGATCAACATGAACAGAACGGGGATGACCGAGGTGATCGAGGTGTTGATGGTACGTACGATAACTTCGTTGAGAGAACGGTTGGCGCAGGTGAGAAGGCTGCACTTCATCTGCGGCGAGGCATTCCTGCTAATGCGGTGGAACACGACGACGGTATCGTAGAGCGAGTAGCCGATGATGGCCAGCAGAGCCGCGATAACGTCGGAGGTGATTTCCATGTGGAAGAACAAACCGGCCCAGGCATAGATGCCGAGCACGACGATCATATCGTGGAACAGACAGATAAGCGCGACGACACCCATGCGCGGCTCGCGATAGCGAATGGCAATGACGGCCAAAATGCCGAGACATGAGAGGAAGAACGCCAGGATGGAGCTCCATATGACCGAAGCACCCCAGCTCGCGCCAATGGTCTCGATCTCGACCGATCCCTCGTCAATACCAAGGGTCTGCTCGACGTGGCCCATGATCTCGCTCGCGTTGGTCGATACGGTATCGGTCGTCTTGACAATGTAGCCATTGCCACCGGACATGCTTGCGGCCGTCTGGATCGACGAAATCTGCGTTTCGTAGCCGAGCTCGCTTGCAGCCGTGGCAAACGCGTCCTTTATCTCGTCTTCCGTAACGTCACCGGCGTCATTGATCTGGATGGAGGTGCCACCCGAGAACTCGGTGCCGAGCGTGAGGGGTGCGCCCGTAAGCACCGTGCTGACGATGAAACCGACGATTGCCAGTGCGATCAGGACGCCAGAAAGCCTGAAACCGTATTTCCAGAGCCTGACGAAATCGAATTTGGTATGAGGTCTCAACGAGTACATTTACATCGCCTCCTTCACGACGTATTCGCCCTCGTTGACGTCATCGACAATTCCCCAGAACGCAGGATGGCGATCGATGACGCGCGGGCCGAGAACACGCATGATGGGGCCGCTGAACAGTGCCATGACGACAAGGTCGCAGATGATGCCGAGGGCCAGCGTGAGGCCGAAGCCGCGAACGTCACCCATGGCGAAGAAGTAGAGGATGAGTGCCGAGACGAGCGTTACCACATCGGCGTCAAGCGAGGTGAAGATGCCTTCCTTGACGCCCGCGGTCGCCGCCGTCTTGACCGATTTGCCCTCGCGTATCTGCTCGTGGAAACATTCCATGATGAGAATCGAGGAGTCGGCGGACATGCCTATGTTGACGATGATGCCCGCGATGCCAGGCAAAGTGAGCGAGAACCATCCCACCTGGGAGAGCAGGGCAAGCAAGCCGAGGTACACGACGGACATGAGGAAAATCGACGCTGCAGGCAACAAGCCAAGCCCCTTGTAGAAGATGAGGAGCCACACCACGACAAGCGCGATGCCGATAAGGGCCGCGAGTATGCCCGACCACAGCGCCTGCTGACCGAGCGTGGGGCCGACCGTCGAGGCTTGCTCGATGGAGAGCGAGACGGGTAACGAGCCGGAGTCGATGATGGTCTTGAGGGCGTTTGCCTCTTCGACGGTATAATTGCCGGTAATCTGCACCTGGCCATTGGTGATGGCAGACTGGACCGCCGGGGCCGACTCGACGACGCCGTCGAGCAAGATCGCGATCTTGCCGTTAGTGCTCACGAGCTGGCGGGTCACCGAGGCAAACTCGGAGGTGCCCGTCGCGTCAAGCTGGAGGTTGACGGCGTACTCGGCCGAAGCCTGCGGACGATCGACCGTGACGTTCTCGACGTTCTCGCCCGTCATGAACGGCGTGTAGGACACGCCCTCTTTCTTGAGGTTCATGCCCGTGAGACCCTGGTTGATGTAGTTGCGTACCGTCTCGTCGGTAATGGTGGAGACATCCACGAACTCCAGAACACCCTGGCTACTCAACGTGTCGAGGATGGCCTGGGAATTCTCGGCCGCACCCGGAACCTGCACGAGGAAGGCATCGCTGCCCTGCTGCTGAATAGTCGCGGCGGCGGCACCGGATGCGTTGACGCGGTTGGAGATGACGAGCTGCGTCTGTTCCATCTGCTCGGCGGTGATGGGCGAGCCATCGGTGGTCGATGCCTTGAGGTTGACGGAGACGCCACCTTGGATGTCCAGACCCATCGTGATCTTGTCTTGCGGCGGGTACAGTGCGATTGCCGAGGCGATGGCAAGGATGATTATGAGGACGAGACAGGCGAGGCTCTTGCTATTGCGCTTGGATTTGGAGGCGCCGGCCTTCTTCTGCTTCGCAAGGGCCTGGCGACGTTCGAGATCGGCGTATTCGCGCTGACGACGCTTGCGCTCCACGCTCGAGATGCCGTTCTTCTTCTGGGCTTCGCGCTCGTCTATCTTTGCCTTGGAGCGTGCGGCTGCGGCGCCTCGACGCTCCGAGCGCTTGCGCTGCTTCTCCATCTCGCGCTTGCCGCGCTCCTTGAGCTTTTCGGCCTCCTTGCGCTTCTTCTCCTGATAGACGGGGTCGTTTTCCTGAGCTGCGCGTTTTGCGCGCTCGTCAGCGGCGCGCTTACGTGCGGCCTCGGCTGCCTTGCGGTAACGCTCGGCGTCCTTCTCCTGCCTTGCCCGGTCCTTGGCTCGCTGCTTGGCGGCCCTCTCGCGCTCCTTCGCGCGCTTCTTCTTCTCGCTGTCCGACTCGGGCTTCTTGCCCGAGCCGCTTCCAGACGACTTGCGTTGCGCCATTAAAGACTCCTGTACGTTCGATGCAAGTTTCCTCGATGTGTATGGTGTGCGCAGGCTCGTAATATGTGCACGCGGGCCATACGCGCATGACCCAACATTCTACAACAGTGATTGTTGCTCTGCGAGTATGTTGCCCAGAAAGCTCCGGCGGTGGATGCTACTTGCCCCGTGTTCCTTGAGCGCGGCAATATGCGCGGCAGAGCCATAGCCCTTGTTGCTCTCGAAGCCATATGCCGGATAATCCTGGACATACGCGCACATGAGTTTATCGCGGGCGACCTTCGCGGCGATGCTCGCCGCTGCGATGCAGGCGATCTTTCCATCGCCCTTGACAACGCAAAGCTCTCCCTCGTGGATGTGCACGGGATTGCCATCGATGAGCACGGTGGCGATATCGTCATCGTTGCCACGGGCGGCAAGATCGCTTTTGCACGCCGTAAGCGCGCGAACCATCGCGACGCGCAGGGATGCGGCCATGCCGCAGGCATCGATCTCCTCGGGCTCGACGCGTGCGATGCCCGCGCCAAGGGCCAGCTCGTCAATCTGCGCGGCGAGTTCCTCGCGTCGCTTGGGCGAGAGCTTCTTCGAATCATCGAGCCCCACGATCTGCGGCTCGTCGGGAAGGGCCACGCAGGCAACGACGAGGGGGCCGGCCAACGCTCCCCTGCCCACCTCGTCAATGCCGACGACGATGCCCTCGGGCGCAAGCTCGCGCATATAAGAATAGAGCTCCGCGGTATGTACCCTGCGGAGCTCTTCGCGTTCTTGTTTGGTGAGGCCGATTAGAAGCCCTTTTCACGCAGGCGGGCGGCCTTGCCGACCTTGTCGCGCAGATAGTAGAGCTTGGCACGACGTACGGCACCATGACGAACGACCTCGATCTTCTCGATCTTGGGAGAATGCACGGGGAAGGTACGCTCGACGCCTACGCCGAAGGACACCTTGCGGACCGTGAAGGTCTCGCGGTTGGAGGAACCATGACGACGGATGACGTCACCCTCGAACACCTGGATGCGCTCGCGGTTGCCCTCTTTGATGCGGTAGTGAACCTTTACATGGGAGCCCGGGAAGAACTCGGGAATCTCCTTGATCTGCTGCTGCTCGATTGCGCGGATGTAGTCCATTGTCTGATCCTTTTTCTCATCGTGCCATTCGTTTCACGTGCAGGCCTATCCTCACGGAGGAAACGACGCGAAGAGACAGAATACAGCAATGCGAAGTACGAGGCAACGATTTTTTGACCTTCACTTGTGCGACATGCGCGCAGGCAAGCCGCTCCGCTCCGACGGTCGCTTCCCAACAGCCCGCTACGTGGGGGACGTCGGGCAGGTCATCTCGCCTCGATGGTCGCTCCCCGACGGCCCACTTCGTGGTCCTTTCGGCTCGCTCCCTTAGACCTCGGCTCGACAGCCTGCCCGACGCCAGGTTACCTGATGGTACGCTCCCTTGGACCTCCGCTTCGCAGCTTGCCTGCACGCATCCTATGGCAAGCGTCTCAAAAAAGCTTGTTCAGCCTTCGCGTTGCACAAGTAAATAGGTTAGAAGAGGTTGTCGGGGTCGATGTCCACGGCGATACGCACCTCGTCATTGACCTTGCGCGCCTTGAGAACGGGTTCGATTATGGCGGAGACATCCGCGCCGATGGGCGCCTTGATGAGGGTATGCCAGCGGTAGAGCCCGCGTAGACGCGAGAGCAGGCACGGTGAAGGACCGAGCACCTCCCATTCCTGCCCTGCCGAAATCATGAACGAGTTGATGGCAAGCGTCAGCTCGGTGATGACCTGACGCACCGCCTGCTCGTTTCTGCCCCACGCGAGCACGTTCGCAAGGCGCACATAGGGTGGATAGCCGAGCTCCTCGCGCGAGGGCAGCTCCTGTTCGAGAAAAAGCTCCCTATCATGCGCGGCCGCGGCGAGGATCGCAGGGTGCTCGGGCCAGTAGGTCTGGACGATGACACGTCCGGGTTTGTCGGCGCGACCCGCACGGCCGCTTACCTGCTCGAGCAGCTGGAACGTGCGCTCGGGTGCGCGAAAGTCGGGGAGCTTGAGCGTGGTGTCGGCATTGATGACGCCAACGAGCGTGACATCGGGAAAGTCGAGACCCTTCGCGATCATCTGGGTGCCAAGAAGAATGCCGCCTTCGCTCGCGGAAAACTCCCCAAGAAGGCGCTCGTGGGCGCCCTTCGCCTTGGTGGTGTCGGCATCCATGCGGATGATGGGCATGTCATCGGGAACGACCTGGCGCAATTCGGCCTCCACGCGCTCGGTACCGGCACCGAATTTGCGCAGGTACGGACTGCCGCATTGGGGGCAGGTTGCCGGCATGGGTTCGATATGACCGCAGTGGTGGCAGACGAGCGTGGCCGAGCGCTCGTGATAGGTGAGCGAAGTCGAGCAATGCGGACATTCGGGAACGAAACCGCATTCGCGACAGAGCACGAATGAGGCGAAACCGCGCCGGTTGAGCAGCAGCACGGCCTTCTCCTTACGCTCGTATACGTCTGCCAGCGCATCGACAAGCACCTGGGAAAACATCGAACGCGAGCCACCCTTGAACTCCCGTGCCATATCGACGACCTGCACGTCGGGTAAGGGCTGACCGCTCGGACGCTCGCCAAGCACGACACGTTGCCAGGCACGCTCGCAGCGCGCACCGCCCGCGCATGACGCAAGCGTATCGATGCTCGGCGTGGCCGAACCCAGGATGAGCATCGCCCCGCGCATTTCGGTCAACTTGCGGGCTACGACACGCGCATCGTAGCGCGGCGCGTTGTCCTGCTTGTAGGAGGAATCGTGTTCCTCGTCGATGATGACGAGCCCGAGATCTGCCACGGGCGCGAACAAGGCGCTGCGCGTACCTACGACGACATGCGCCCTGCCCTGGCGAATGAGGTCCCACTGATCGAAGCGCTCGCCCGCCGAGAGACGCGAATGCAAAACCGCGACGTCATCCGAAAAACGAGCCCTGAACCTACCCACCGTCTGGGGCGTGAGGGCTATCTCGGGAACGAGCACGATGGCGGACTTTCCCGCTTGCAGGGTCTCGTCAATGGCGCGCAGGTACACCTCGGTCTTGCCCGAGCCCGTGATGCCATCGAGCACGACGACGTTGGAAGCCGTTTCACCGGCGGCAGTCGCGTGAATCGCGGCAAGGGCATGCTCCTGGCCTTGCGTGAGCTGGTCGGCGGCACAGCATGCGCCATGTACGGCCGGCATGGCGCCGCGCATGTGCCTGCGGTTCTCGATGCGCACGACGCCCCGCTTCTCGAGGGATTTGAGCGTCGCGCTGACGTTGCCGAGGAGCGCGGACAACTCCACGACACGCATGCCACCGCACGAAAGCGCCTCGAGGACGCGTTGCTGCTTTGCGGCGTTTTTGGCGGGCACGAAATCCGACGCCTCCTCGGTGAGGACGGCCCAACGGTCATCGACCGGACCGACGCCGGGGAAAACGAGCTGCCACTCCCCCTCGACGCGCTTCACCTTGGGGGAACCGCCAGGCGGCGTGAAGAGATGGAGCGCCTCGGGCAAGGTGCAGAGATACTCGTGCGCTATCCAGGTGGCAAGCGATGCCGATACCGTATCGAAATATGGCTCGGAGAGCACGCCGAGCAGGGGCTTGAGCTTGGAGGTGTCACCGACGATTGCCGCACATCGCTCCTCGTCCATCTCGGCGAGCTCGATGATGTAGCCGACAACGGGACGATTTCCGAAATCGACGCTGACCGCGCAGCCCACCTGCGCGCTCGGCACGAGCTGCGATGGAACGAGATAATTGAAGGGCCTGTCAAGTGCCCGAGTCGCGATATCGACTATGACCGATGCGACGAGCATGCAGTCGTCAGCTCAGGCCGCAGGCAGCTTTGAGCTCGTCGACGCGATTGGTCTGCTCCCAGGGGAACTCCGCACGGCCGAAGTGACCATACGCAGCTGTCTGACGATAGATGGGACGCTGCAGATCGAGATCGCGCAGAATGGCACCGGGACGCAGGTCGAAGACCTCCTCGACGGCCTTCTCGATGACATCAGCATCGACATGCTCGGTGCCGAAGGTCTCGACCATGAGACTCAAGGGACGGGCCACGCCGATGGCATATGCCACCTGCACCTCGCACTTGTCGGCAAGACCGGCGGCCACGACGTTCTTCGCAACCCAACGTGCCGCATAGGCGCCGCTGCGATCGACCTTCGTGGGATCCTTGCCCGAAAACGCGCCGCCGCCATGACGACCCATGCCGCCATAGGTGTCGACGATGATCTTGCGGCCCGTGAGGCCGGCATCGCCCATCGGACCGCCGATGACGAAGCGACCAGTGGGATTCACATATATCTGGGCATCCTCGTAGGTGATGCCCTCCTTCGCAAAGACCGGCTTGATGACGTACTCGATCATGTCGGCGCGAATCTGGTCCTGCGTGACGTCGTCGGAATGCTGCGTCGAGATGAGGATCTTCTCGACGGCAACGGGCTTGTCATCGACGTAGCGCACCGACACCTGCGTCTTGCCGTCCGGGCGCAGGTACTCGAGCGTACCGTCCTTGCGCATCTTGGTAAGCTGCTCGGACAGACGATGGGCGAGGTAGATGGGCATGGGCATGAGCTGCGAAGTCTCGTTGCAAGCAAAACCGAACATCATGCCCTGATCACCGGCACCGAAAACGTCGAGCTCGTCGGCGCCGTCTTCCTTGAACTCGGAGCTCGCGTCGACGCCCTGGGCGATATCGGGACTCTGCTCGTGAATGGCGTTGATGACGCCACAGGTATTGCCGTCAAAGCCGAACTTGGCGCGAGTGTAGCCGATCTCGCGGATCGTATCGCGCACGATGCGGTCGACGTCGATGTAGGCCTGCGTGCGAATCTCGCCCGTGACCATGACCAGACCCGTGCTCGTGACCGTTTCGCATGCGACGCGCGCGTTCTTGGGATCGGCGGGCATGCCGTTGGGGGCAGTGTAGTTTGCCTCGGCAAGCTGAATCTCCTTGGCAAGCACCGCGTCGAGAATGGCGTCCGAGATTTGATCGCAGATTTTGTCAGGATGTCCCTCGGTGACGGATTCCGAGGTGAAGAGATACGAATTCTTGCTCATTACCAGCAGCTCCTAGAAGCGTGGCCGCGCACGGCCAAAAACATATAGGCGATAGGTTATCACAACGCTACTCTCGATGAAGAACAATGCCACCGAGTTGAAACTCGCCATCTGGCAAGACCGGCTTGCATGCGCAGAATCGAACGGGTATCCTATTCACGAACATTTGTTTGTATCGAAGGAATGCGCGTGGGCTCACATATCATCATGGGCATCGATCCGGGGCTGGCCAATACGGGCTGGGGCATCATCCGCTGCAACGGAGCGCGGGTAAGTCCCGTCGCCTACGGCTGCATCACCACGAGCAAGAACCACAACCTGCCCATGCGCCTCGCAATCATCCACGACAACCTTCTCGAGATCATCGATCGCTATCTCCCCTCGGAACTCTCGGTCGAGGGCATCTACTTCGGCACCAATGCAAAGTCAGCCATCCCCACGGCACAGGCGCGTGGCGCGGCTCTGGTCGCCTGCGCATACAAGGGCCTCGAATACGACGAGTACACCCCCATGCAGATCAAGCAGACGCTCGTGGGCACGGGTTCGGCAGACAAGAAGCAGATCCAGTACATGGTACGGGCCGTACTCAAGCTCGACCACGAGCCCAAGCCAGACCACGCGGCAGACGCCCTGGCAGCGGCCATCACGCACGCGCGCCTGCGCAAGGCTAGGTCCATCGAGAAACAGGTCCAACAGCAGCTAGAAGATCGCATACGGCAAGGAGAAGTAGCGTGATCGCTTTCATCAAGGGCATCGTCGCCTACAAGGATGCGGAGAGTGCCATCATCGAGGCCGGCGGCATTGGCTACGAGCTTGCGATGTCCGTCCATGCGCTCGCCACGCTTCCCGCCTGCGGCAACCCTGCCCAGGTCTGGACGTACCTGCACGTCAAGGAAGACGACGTCTCGCTCTTCGGGTTTTCCGAGCCCGCCGAACGGGAGCTCTTCGAGAAGCTCATTGCCGTGAGCGGCATCGGCCCCAAGATGGCAATCTCGGCCCTCTCCACCTTCAAGCCCGCCGACTTCGTCGCGCACGTTGCCGCAGGCGACGTCACCGCCATATCGACCATCCCCGGTGTTGGCAAGAAAATCGCGCAGCGCATGATTCTCGAGCTTCAGGGGGTTCTCAAAACAAGCGGCACCTTCGAGACTTTCGCGCTTGACGAGACAAACCGTCCCCTGCAAGATGCCGCCGCAGCACTTGAGTCCATGGGCTTCAGCAACGAGGAAGTAGCCACGGCGCTCAAGGGCTGCACCGAGGCAGACACGAGCAGCATCATTCGCTATGCACTCAAGCACATGGGAGGCACGCAATGATCTGGGAGGCCCCCGATTTCGAGAACACCCAACGTATCGTGGATGCGCACGAGCAACCCGAGGACGCCCGCTCAGAGGTCAACTTGCGCCCCAAGACGCTCGACGATTACCTTGGCCAGAGTCGTATCAAGGACAATCTCTCCGTTCTCATCCAAGCCGCACGCATGCGTGGCGAGGCACTCGACCACCTGCTCTTCTCGGGTCCTCCGGGCCTCGGCAAGACGACGCTCGCCAGCGTCGTCGCAAACGAGATGGGCGTCCAGATACGCACGACCTCAGGTCCCGCCATCGACCGCGCAGGAGACCTCGCCGCCATCCTCACCAACCTCGAGGAAGGCGACATCCTCTTCATCGACGAGATACATCGTCTCAACCGGGCCGTCGAGGAAGTCCTCTACCCCGCCATGGAAGATTACGCGATTGACATCGTCATCGGCCAGGGCCCTGCAGCCCGTTCCATACGCCTGGACATCCCCCGCTTCACGCTCATCGCCGCCACCACGCGCACGGGCATGCTCACCGGCCCGCTGCGCGATCGCTTCGGGGCGGCATTTCACATGGACTACTACTCGAGCGACGAGCTCAAGGACATCGTCGTGCGCTCGGCCAGCATCCTCTCCATCGACATCGACGATGCCGGCGCGTACGAGATCGCCTCGCGCGCCCGTGCGACGCCACGCTTGGCAAATCGTCTGCTCAGACGCGTACGTGATTTCTCGCAAGTGCGCTGCAACGGCTTCATAGACGAGCAAGTCGCCCGCGAGGCGCTGGCCTTCTTCGAAGTCGACGAGCTTGGTCTCGACCCCATGGACAACCGCATCCTCGACATGCTCGTCAACACCTTCGAAGGGCGTCCCGTCGGCCTGTCCGCGCTCGCAAGCGCATTGGGCGAGGAAGTCGATTCCATCGAGGACGTCTATGAGCCCTTCCTTCTCAAGCAGGGCCTCGTCAACCGCACCCCCAAAGGGCGCCAGGCAACGCACAAGGCATTCGCGCATCTGGGTGTGCCATACCCTGTTGAATAGGATATTCGCGGTCATTTCGTGCGTAGTGGGAGATTCCTCCACTCCGGGGCCTGCGGCCCCTCCGGTCGGAATGACAACGGATGGCGCCCACGCACCCCTCCGGTCGGAATGACAATTATTGTCATTTCGAGCGAAGCGAACGAAGTGAGCGGAGTCGAGAAATCTCCTCCGCAACACCAAAGACATTGTGTCTAGCTGCCGCTTTCCGGTTTCACTCCGGTTTTGCTCCGAGAATGCTCCTGTTTTACCCCGAAAACGCTCAGATTCTCGGGGTGGTTCGCTCCGTTGCATCTGCGATAGCTTCCCAGCTGCCCATGCGGCATCGTCGCATGGAAACTCAGGCTATTCCATGAAGCACGGAAAGGACATTCGTATGAAAACACGCAGTCGAACGCATGACTCTAATTGGTGGGCCGCCACTGCCCTGATTGCGACCATTGCATGTGTCGTTCTCTTCTCCCTACCGGCGTTTCCCATGGCACGGTCCCTGGCAAACGACGAGGGCGGTATCGAGCTCGAGTACACGAGCGATCTACCGGGCTTGAGCAGCGGTAACTCCCTCTACTCCCTTGCAGATGCGCACTTTGGCGTGTATACGGATTATCAATGCACGCAAAAAGCCGGAGAGCTCATAACCGACGAGTCTGGCCGCGCATGCCTCCCAAACCTGCATCCCGGCAGATACTTCGTGCGTGAAGAGCTCGCTTCCCCGGGGTTTGCCCTCTCCACGCATTTGCAGCAAGTCGACGTCGCGGTCGGGGCAAGCGCATGCATCAAGGCAAGCGCGGCTCCGGGCTTTGCCGCGCCAGAGCTGCTCGTCCGCGAGATTAACGCGGAGACAGGCAACGCGGCCGATGTTGCCGGAGCACGCCTCGGCAACGCCCGCTACGTCATCTCCCACTTCGATAGCTTCGATGATGACAAGATCCTTGCCGGCCCCACGCGCAGCTGGACCTTCACGTCGGACGAGAACGGCGAAGTGCGTCTTTTGCGCGAGCATCTTGTCGAGGGCTCTCCCCTCTACGAGGGGCCGCATGGCCTCCTCGTCCTACCCCTCGGGCACTATACGGTGACCCTCGAGCACGCACCCGCCGGCTTCTCTCCCGTCAACACCGTCTTGAGCTTCGATGTCATGACGCAGGACAGGACCGAGGTCGAGCCCTTGCTCAACTTCGAGCCCCTCGAGGAGACCCTCGCCGTCGTACGTGGCGACATCATGTTCAGGAAAGTCGACGAGGGCGGCATGACGCTTGCGGGAATCCCCTTCCTGCTCTCGTATGCCAATGGCGAAGGTCCGGATCTCACCGAAAGCCACGTGGTCGTGACGAACGAGCACGGGGACTTCACGTCCAGCGCAGAGCGCTCCCCTCACGCTCTCGACACGAACAGGAGCGACGCCGCCATCCTCGCGAACATCGATGGCGTCTACAAACTCGACGAGACGAAGCTCACGAGCGCATGCGGCACCTGGTTTTCGATGGATGCGACGGGTATGACCTCCCCTGCCGATGACACGCGCGGCGCCCTCCCCTACGGCTCGTACCTGCTCCAGGAGCTGCCGTGCGCCGCAAACGCGGGAACGAACCTCATCTCGACGCAGTTCTCCATCAATCGTGATGACTTTACCGTCAAACTCGACAACATCGTCAATACGCGACCTGGGGTTTCGGGCTCGGCAACCGATGCGACTGATGCCGACAAGCTCATCCGTCCTATGGAAAACGCCATCGTCAGCGAGTCAATCGACTATCGCAATCTCGTTATCGGCAAGAGCTACCGCGTCAATTGTTCTGCATTCGTCCAGAGCACGGGCGAGAGCGTACCGGGGCCCGATGGCACGCCCGCCTTTGCGTCGCAGGAATTCGTCGCCCAGCGGCAAAACGGCAAGCTTGACATTCAGGTTACGCTCGACACCTCGAAGCTCGCAGGAGAAAACATCATAGTACGCGTCGAACTTGTCTCGGATGACGGGATGAACGTCACATCCGAGGGTGCGGATACCGCCGAGCAAACGCTCGGCGTCGAGCCCATCGTCATCGCAACGGCGCAGGACGCGGCAGATCTCGACAACTACGTCATGGGCGCCAATGCCGCGATCATGGAATGCATCAGTTACGACGGTCTCAAGCCCGGTCAATCGTATACTGCAAGCTGCACGCTCAATGACAAGGCGACTGGAAACGCACTCAGGGACGCCCAGGGCAAGGTCATCTTCGCCCATGCCGAGTTCACACCCGATGCATCCGAGGGGCATGTCGACATGGAGCTTCCCGTCGATACGACCGGAATAGCCGGCCATGATATCGTCGTCTTCGACAAGCTCACTGACGGGGAAGGGCGCCTCATCGCCAGCCATCAAGACTTCGAGGACGAAAGGCAGACGGTCAAGACCGTGAAGCTGAGCTCAAGCGCAACGGACAAATCGGATGGTGACAAGGTCTTCGACGCGCATGCCGAGGCTGTGACCATCATCGATACGGTCAACTACGCAAATCTCGTTCCTGGCGAGCAGTACCGGTTCAAGGGCGTGCTCATGGACAAGGAGACGGGCTGCGCCCTCACCGCAGACGGTGCTCCCGTGAGCGCCGAGGTGCCATTCGTCCCGCAGGAGGTCTCGGGCTCCGTAGATGTCGAGTATGGGTTTGACGCAAGGGCGCAATCGAGCCAGGTGCTCGTCGCCTTCGAAACGCTCGAACACGACGGTAACGTGGTTGCCGAGCACGCGGACCTCGAGGATGTCGCCCAGACGGTGACGAGCGGCGAGGTTGACCCCGATGCCGCAATACCAACGGCAGACGGCAAATCCGCCGGCACCGCAACCCTTGCAGGATCGCCCCTCACCGGTGACTTTCTCGCACGGGTTGCTCTTGCGGTACTTACCCTCGTGGCGTGTGCCTGCATCAGCTGCGCCTATGCGCTGCACCGGCGCAGGAAGACGCTCGAGGCCATAGCCCACAGCGACGACCCCTTCAGGTAGTGACAAAGAAGGCCCGTGCGGGATGCACGGGCCTTCTCGATGATCGGATGAGATGATTCCTAGTCCTCCTCGAGGGCCGCGGCAATCTCGTCGGTGATATCCATCGTGCTATAGACGTTCTGGACGTCGTCGAACTCCTCGAGCTTGTCGATGAGGCGCTGCACCTTCTTGGCATCGGCAACGGAAATGGCCGTGGGATTGTTGGGCTCGAAGATGAGCTCGGCGCCCTTGACCTCGACGCCCTGCTCCTCGAGAGCACTGCGCACGGCCATGAGGTCGCTCGGCTCGGTGAAGACGATCCACTCGTCATCGGCCTCTTCGTAATCGTCCGCGCCAGCCTCGATAACGGCCATCTCGAACTCGTCGGAATCGGCAGCCGCGCCATTGGGAGCAGTGGGATTCTTCTTGTCGCCCGTCTCGATCTCCTTCAAGACGGTGATCTGGCCCTTGCGGTCGAACATGTACGCGACCGAGCCGTTTGCGCCCAGGTTGCCACCCGAATGCGAAAACGCGCTGCGCACGTCCGCGGCGGTGCGGTTGCGGTTGTCCGTCAGGCACTCGACGTACACACCGATACCGGCAGGACCATAGCCCTCGTAGGTAACTTCCTCAAAGTTCGCCGCATCGGCACCCGAGCCAAAGGCCTTGTCGATCGCGACCTTAATCTTGTCCTTGGGCATGGAATAGCCCTTGGCCTTGGCGATGGCCGCCGCCAGGGATGCGTTGTTCTCGGGATTGGGATCGCCGCCGGTCTTTGCTGCGACGGTAATGATACGGCTGAGCTTGGAGAACATCGCAGAGCGCTTGGAGTCCTGCGCCGCCTTGCGATGTTTGGTGGTTGCCCACTTGGAATGTCCGGACATGAATGAATCCTTCCGTGCTATTGGATTGACCGCAGTATTCTAGCACTCCCGCCTATGTTCGTGTAGCAAACCGTTCATACCCGATTTGCGGGCATGCCCCTTTGGGGATCTTTGCGTATGAGACTCCATGCAAGCAGGCAGATTCCCACGACGAGCATCGGGAGCGAAAGGAGCTGTCCCATCGTGCCCCAGGTTCCGAAGAAGTAGCCGAGCTGCACATCGGGCAGCCTCACGAATTCGATGAGGATGCGAAAGACGCCGTAGAGCACGAGGAAGGTCCCGAGGAAGAAGCCGCGTGGACGCGGAGGATCCGTCTTGCGCGACAGCGCGAAAAGCACGAAGAAGATGACAAGGCCCTCAAGTAGTGCCTCGTAAAGCTGGGAAGGGTGGTACATGACCCCCGTTCCGGTGAAGTCAACGCCGATGGGCAGATCCGTCGGAGCACCATAGAGCTCGCCGTTCACGAAGTTCGCGCAGCGGCCGAAGAAGAGCCCCACGGGAACGGCACACGAGACGAGATCGGCAAGCGTGAGAAAGGGCATGCCGTATACGCGCGAGTAGATGAGACCGGCGATGACAATGCCGACAAGCCCACCGTGAAAAGACATGCCGCCATTCGAGACCGCGAAGACCTCGAGAGGATGCGCAAAGTAGTACCCGTCCCCATAGAAGAGGCAATACCCGAGACGTGCGCCGATGATGATGCCAAACGCGCAGTAGCAGACGAAGACGAGCGTGTCATAGGAGCTGAAGCGCAGCTTCCAATGCTTGGCATAGAAGTACACGATGAGGCCCGCGCAAATGAAGCCCGCGACGTAGGCGAGCCCGTACCAGCGGACGCTCAGCGGGCCGATGCTGAAAAGGACAGGGTCGATGGAATGATACAGCTCGTTTAACATGCCGAGCATGGTAGCACAGGCAAGCTCATTCCCTCAGCGCGCATATTCGCTGATGCGCCCCATCTCCTCGATAACCGTGACGCCCCAAGCAGGCGATGAGCAGTAGATGCCTCCCAGGCCGCTTACGGTCTTTGCCGATGCGAGCCCGCTCGTTGACGTCACCATACCCTCATGCCACGCCTCAATCGCCTCCGTGAAGGATGACCACTCGGCAGCAAGGCCGTATGGGTCGCTATCGGCCGCGCCCCATCCCCAGGCATTATGGGGCCTGATGCATGATTGTCCGCCACCGGACTCGGCGACGCCAATCGCCGCGCAGAGGCGTGGATCGACTTTATGGCGATAGGCCGAAGCCGCCATCTCGCGCCCGTGACCTTGCAGGGGCATCGCACCGGCTGTTCGGGCGCGATCTGCGAAATACTCGTCTATCGCAGTGCCCCAGGTCTCGATGAACGCATCCTCGTCAAACGCAAAGTCGATGCCCTCGCCAAACGAAAGGGCCCCCTGAGCATCCGCCCGCGCATCGAGCTCGTCATACCATGAGCCAATGCCCTGCTCTGCATCGGCAAGCAAAGAGAGGGCGTCACGGATTGCGGAACGCATGGCATCTTTCGCCTCGACAAGCGCCGGGCTGTTATCGCCCCCTTCCTCGACCGAAAGCTCGACCTCCTTCACGCATTGCCTCAGACGTGCGCATTCTTCCTCAACCTTGTAGGCTAGATCGTTAACCGACTGAATCGAGACACGCAGCTCTTGTCGTGCATGATGGGCGCATGCCGCGTCAAGCACAATGGCCGCGCGCAAGCGCTTCTGATCGCATATCAATCTGCGCATTTGCTCTCCCTCGGCAATCATGAGGCGCTCGAGCATATCGTGCCGAAGCGTGACATCACGTAAGGTGGATGATCCTGTCATGAGTGCATGCGTGGTGTATTCATCGCTTTGCATCAGCTCGTCTTGAACGAGCTTAAGGAGCACGAGCACTCTATGGCGCGCATTTTCGAGCCCGGCGACGCGCTCCTGCGCGTCCTTATCAGTGCGTGTGAGAGTCTCCTGCGCGCATGCGCTTCGCTCGAAAGCGGCGCGAGCATCATCGAAAGCTACCCGCCCTGACACAAGCTGCGTGCATACGGCATCAAGCTTCGCTCGAAGGGAGGATAGCCCCTCGAGCATGCGCCGCTCCTCTTCACTCGGCTCTTTAGGCTCCGAGCTGTCATGGAGCTCAAGCGCCTCCTGGTTGCCCCGATCGTCGCTTGGCGCATCTTCCAAGCCGTCTGCTTCGTCATTCAGAGCATCGTCTGCGATGGGCTCTCCAACGGGTTCGTCACCCCAGACCATCCCCATTCCCGCACCAGCCGACATCGCATACGCGAGCAACGCAAAAGCAAGCAGCGCCGTGACCAGGCGACTTCCACCCCGCGCATCCATATATACATGTGTTTTCATCACGTTCGCCGTCCTTCGTGCGTCGCGCTGGCCCCATGCCAGGCCTTGCGATTGTGCGTCAGGACGAACCGAGCGAACCACCCCGAGAATCTGAACGAAACCAGACCGATTTCGGAGCAAAAACGGAGATGACTCCTTTTCTTAAATCACTTACTCTGATTCTAGATGATGGAGACTTGCCTCTGAATTTTCGTTCTCAGCTCTCTTCTTAATCCATGCTTTCGTCTTATCGTTACACAGTTACATAACATATTTGTGATATACTTAGGGAGTGCAGATCATGTTCAAGATTGTCTTTTACAAGAAACCAAATGGCGACGAGCCAGCAATCACGCACCTGAACATGCTGCTTCCCAGGATGCGCGCCAAAGTGTTGAGAAATATGTCTTTACTGCAAGAGAGGGGAAACTTGCTCAGATATCCGGAAACAGACGACCTAGGCAATGGCATATTCGAGTTGCGGACCTCGCTTGGCGGCGATATGGAGAGGGCGCTCTTCTTTTATGCAGAGCATCGGGTCATCGTCATTACACATGGCTTTATCAAGAAGACGCGCAAAACGCCTCGACAAGAGATAGAGCGAGCGAAACAGTACAGGGCGGATTACTATGCACAAAGGAAAGCTGAAAATGACAACTCTTGATGAATATATCGATGCACAGCTCAATGATCCTGAATTTGCACAGGCCTGGGCAGATAGCGAAGACGAATACAATTTCAGGCTTGCTCTCATTGATGCTCGACAAAACTGTGGCATGACGCAAGCCGACCTCGCCCGAAAAACAGGCATGAAGCAGAACGCTATAAGTCGCATAGAAACGGGCGATACGAATCCCACCCTTGGAACTCTTCATCGCCTTGCTCGGGGAATGGGCAAGCGCCTCAAAGTTGAGTTCGTTTAATCGCGCTGGCCCCATGCCAGGCCTTGCGATTGTGCGTCAGGGCGAACCGAGCGAACCACCCCGAGAATCTGAACGAAACCAGAC
>OLOX01000654.1_pt1 | contig 36355 bp, 36 predicted proteins | sample 1672091 | NCBI WGS metagenome assembly OLOX01 (sample SAMEA3136644, study PRJEB25190) | human gut metagenome | reverse complement strand
GAGTTGTTTTCGCGAACGGGATATGACAGCCGTTTTTCTGTCTTAACGCGAAAACAACTCACAAAATGAACCAGAAGCACTCCCGTCGCGTAGCCTCCGAGAAGGTGCGCGGCATCCTCAATGAACTCGCCGACGCCGTATGCCAGGCCCGGACAGGGGCAATCCCGCTCCGACACTATTCGGTTGAGTCAGTCAAGAAAGGAAACTGCCTCGTAAAACCTATATTTGACACAACTTTTTTCAAAAAAAATACCTGAAATTATTTGGGGAATAATAGTAAAATTACTATCTTTGTGGTGTCCAATTAAAGAGAACATTGACATGAAAGTATTAAAGACCTCGGCAGTGCTCAGGGCGCTGCTCGCTGACGGTTGGATAATCGTCAGGCAGAAAGGTAGCCACCGCCAGTTACATCACCCGACGAAGCCGGGCACGGTAACCCTTAACGGTAGTCCGTCGTCCGACATCTACGGCAAGGAACTCGACAGTGTGCAGAAACAGTCAGGACTGAAGTTCTGATTGGGTGGAAAGGGAGCCCGTCTCCCTTTCCCACTCTCTTTCATCTCAATACATACTCGTTATGCGGAACAACAGCGCGGGTCTTGTGCCCGCGCTATTTTCTAAGATTAATTGTTATAAAATATATGCAGACACTTACCATCAATACATCCAAGACACCGTCGGGATATAGCGCATCCTGCGATATTATCCCAGGCTGGGTCGTCGCATACGAAGGCGACTTTGACGGCTTCGAGCTGTATGTACGTGAGAGCATTGATTTTTATGTGGAATGCTGTCAGGCCGACGGCACTGAATTCCCTTCAATCCTTGCAGAAAAGGATGTGGCCATCCGTTATAGGTTCGATGTGCAGAGTCTGCTCAATCACTATCAGAATATTTTCTCGCTCGCAGCCCTGCAATGTATCACAGGCATAAACCAGCGGCAGCTCTGGCACTATGCAGCCGGACGCTCAAAACCTCGCCCGAAACAGGCCGAGAAAATCGTGGGGGCTCTCAACCGCCTCGGAAAAGAATTGGTCGCGCTCTCTGTTTAATTGGACACTAAACAAAGTCATCAGACCCAATCCTCCGTAATAATTACGGAGGATTTTTTGCCTGTAAATTTTGCAGTCCCGTTTTTTTGTCGTAGATTTGCAGTGCGAAAACCTCATGAACATTCATGCCGGAGAGCCGCGGTTATAGGCTCGACATCCTATCGGGCATTTTTTATGTCCATACATATAGCCATACGGCTGCCATATCCATACCATAAGGACTCTGCGGAGTAATTGTGAGTTGTTTTCGCGAACGGGATATGACAGCCGTTTTTCTGTCTTAACGCGAAAACCTCACAAAATGAACCAGAAACATTCCCGTCGCGTAGCCTCAGAGAAGGTTCGCGGCATCCTCAATGAACTCGCCGACGCCGTATGCCAGGCCCAGGACAAGGTCATCCTCTCGCTCACCGGCAACACCTTCGAGATACATCTCGAGGGGGGCACCATCAACATCACCGTCTGTCAGGAAGGAGGCGCGTCATGAACGACAACATACCCGAAGGCGTAGTGATAAACCGCGAGGTAATCGACGCTGTCAGCATGATCCAGGATGACCCGGCTCTGGTCAGCAGCGTCAGCACATTCATCGACATCCTGGTGGGTCATTATCTCAAGGAGGCCGACTTCAGCGACGACGATCTCTTTTACCGTAATCTCGGGCTTCTGCAACTGGCCAGATATGCCCTGGTCACCATCGCAGGAGCCAAAAACCGGGATATGAAGGGAATAATCAGTTAAATTTCAATCATTTTTGGGCGATATATGATATAGTTGTGATAAAAATGACTATATTTGCAATCACAAAGCCCGACATAAAACAATCCCCCCTGAAAGATGAGAATCACGTTAGACACCGATGTGTCGCCGGCTGCCGCCGCTCTTGCCGTCATGGCGCATCCCGGCGGTCTCTCCCGGGCGTGTATCGACACACTGTCGCTTGCCATCACAGCCATCCTCGACAACCAGGCTGAGCTTGACATGTCAGACCGCCAGGCCCTCGATACCATCAGGACTCTTGTCACGCTCCGGCGCATCGTCAGGAGTATCTCCGGCGACCGGGAACTGCTCAGGCAGCTCTGCGCCGACACCCTCCCCAAGACGGTGGCCGAGCGGGTCGATGATGTTTTTGCCGGCATATCTCTCTCCGTATGTCAAGACAAATCTGCGACCACATAAAAACGTTATTTGCTCAGAATGAATGAAGTTATCCTTTTGATGAACATAAGGTAAGGAAGATTGGCTTCAGCATGTTGACGCACCGACCGTGAGGCCGGTGCGTCTCTCTTTCTGTCCTTCGCGGGTGCCGGGGGATTGACGAACTTTGTGACATAACAAAATGTCTGCGAGATGAAACACTTAAAGGAAGAGTTCGACAAGCTCACCATCAAGGATGTGATAACCTATTCGCTGGCCGTAGTGACGATGCTGGCCGGACTGACGCTGCTCTATCTTGGATTGCTGATCCCCCCGAAAGGAGAGATACACCAGTCAGTGATAACGGCGTTCGGTCTTATCTCCATATTCGTGGCCTCCCTGCTCGGCATCTCAATCCACTATGCCAACGAGCTCGAGAAATTCAAGGACAATGTCAATGAGCGCCTGATGGCCATGGCCGGAACCAAAAACGCGGAGGCATTATGAGGAGGCCAGTGAAGGATATCCTGACGGCGATGTTGGTGGCACTGGGTGTGATGGCCGTTTCGTGCGGCACATCGCGCTCCACGACCGTCACGGAGACCTCTGCCGTGACTGCCTCAGCCATGGAGATGAATGTACAGGGCGACTCAGGCCGCACAGACCTGTCTGTGACCTTATCTGAAGCCGACACACTGGATGGCCTGCGTCGTGACTGCGGACGCATCGACATCTCGAGAGATTCTGCCGGACGTCCTGTCACGGTGATATGGTCTGGCCTCTCTGTATTCGGCTGGGGCAGCTTCCGCCAGACTGACTATGGCATGAACATAGAGGGCTTCCGGCTCAGGAGCGCAGGTACATACAGTGAGGCCGACAGCAGCGCTACAGACACGCACTCGGACACTGTGGCCGTGGCTGAGTCTCCCCTCGACAGGCTCGAGCGGCACGCCGGAGCCATGATACTCGCCGTTACCCTGGTCTATATGGCCGGGACATTATTGCCGAAGCTATGGAAAAAATAAACATATACAAGGCCATCGACGAGATGAAGCGCATAAGCGCCGAAGGGGGCACCTTTTCCATAAGGTTCCGCAAGTGGAACCGTGACACGCGCCGCGGCGGCGACATGGCCTCTGTGGCCAATGCCCGTGTCCGGCCCAAACCCTCGGACGAAGATGTATCCGCCGCCAGCCACAAGCTGTTCTTCACCGATACTGATACCGGGAGGGCCATGAACTGCTGGCAGTGCCTGATAATGGAGTTCAACGGATGCCGCACGGTGTTAAACTGACCAATATCGAGATATGATAAGGAGGATAGGTAATTTCGGTTTCATAGACAACGGCCCGGGCAAGGTGATGTCTTTCAACCTCAATTCGCGCTCGGGAGGCTGGTCGGCCTCGAGCCGCATGATCACAGGCGGATACTGGGGCTCTGACAGGTTCCGCACGGTGCATGGCGTCCGTGTCATACCCTATGGTGATGACGATGACCTGCCGGGATATGTCGACCGGCTTCTGTCCGGATTCTATGCCGGAGAGGGCATCATGGGAAAGAAGGTCGGATTGCAATGGGGAGAAGGCCCACGCCTCTTCCGCGATGCTGTGACCACGGATGGCAGGCCCTATCGCGCATGGACTACCGACCCCGATGCGATGGCGATGCTCGAGACCTCGGACTGGAGGACACAGATGATGCGGTGTCTTGTCGACCTGATGCACCTCGAGGGGTTCTGGGTCAAGGTGACACGCACCCGCGGCTCGCGCGTAGGTGGCCCCGGCTCGATAGCGAGTGTCGAGCATGTCCCGGCTGGAAGGGTCAGGTTCGTCTATGCCGGCGAGGGACAGATGCCCACAGAGGCAGCCGTGGGCGATTTCCCCAATCCGCTCAGCACGGATTTCCGCGTGTATCCGCTTTTTGACCCGGCTCATCCGTTCAGGCATCCCGTCTCACTGGCATATCACCGCATATACAGCTACAACAAGCTGCATTACAGTATGCCGCGTTTCAAGGGTGCCTTCGGATGGCTCGAGCTGGTCAATACGCTCGACGGGATACTGGCTACATATAACGAGAATGCCTCTGCAATCTCCATGCACATCGAGAGCCCTCAGTCATACTGGGACGATGTGGAGGCCCGGCTGCGCGAGATATGCGAGAAGACCAAGGTACCCTATGAGGCACGTATGCTCGAGGAGGCCAAGGACAAGGCAATGGAGCAGTTTGCCGCCAATATGTCCGGGCGTAAGAATGCCGGAAAGTTCATGCACACGTCGCAGTTCTGGAACGAGGTGGCAAACAATTTCGAGGGATGGAAGATAACACCCATCGACAAGAAGATCAAGGACTATATCGAGGCGCAGGTCGCCATCTGCCGCAAGGCCGAGGCCGCGGCCACCTCAGGGTTCGGTCTGGATCCGGCGCTCTCAAACCTCATACTCGATACCAAGCTCGGCAGCGGCTCGGAGAAGCTGTACTCGCTCAAGGTCTACAACGCCACAGAGACCGCCATCCCCGACATGGTGCTGTGTGCCCCGTTCCAGATGATGCTCGAGGCCAACCGTCCGGGCACTGACCTGCGCATCGGCCTCTATCGCGCCATCGTCGACGCAGAGAAAGACGTCAATCCCGAAAACAGGGTCAAGGCGAATGCCTGACCTGCAAATCTGATATTGCACATGATACTGTTCGACCGTGACGGCAATGGCGGGGCCGAGATAACCGCCGCCCTGGGCCTGATTTCAGACCGGGTTGATTTTGCCATGTGGGCACCGATAATCCCCCTGGGCATACGTGATGTCGCGGCTATCGTCGGGCATGGCCCCGTCGAGGCTCTGGCATCATTCTATGAGTCGGGCTGCCAGCCCTCCGAGGTGTGTCCGGCTTCGGCCACCATCCCTCTAGGCTATCTGAGGCAGGCTGTGGCCATGTTCACCTGGCTCAAGATTATCCCGACACTCGACGCCCATCACGACACCAATGGCCGCTCTCACAGGCTCGGCGAGAACGAGAAGGGGATGACTGCCCTCGAACAGTTCAAGGACGAGTCGAACATCCAGCGGCTTGCATACGAGGCCACCGACGCGCTGATCGAGGCGCTTGACCGCGGCAGCTTCGGGTTCTGGACAGACTCGTCCAAATACCGCCAGCGTGCCGGGCTTCTCATCAGGAGCAAGGAGGAGTTCGACTGCTACTATGTCATCGGCTCTCACCGCCTGTTCCTGACGCTGCTGCCGATGATACGTGAGGTGCAGTCGGCATCTGTCGCCCCGGTAGTGGGCCGTGAATATATGGCGCGGCTTCTCGACGGGGACCAGGAGCTGGAAGAGCTTGGCGACACTGCCCGGCGTGCAATAGCTCTCCTGGCCATGAAGAAGGCCGTCGAGCGGCTCCCGGTCGAGGTTCTGCCCGATGGAGTCGTGCAGGTAAACCAGTCAGCCCCCGTCAAACAGCGGCTACAGGCAGAGAAGGAGGCCCGCAATGCGGTGGCTGCATCCCTCGGGGCCGATGCAGACCGTTATCTCAGGCAGCTCGAGGACATAATGGCCGCCATCCGTGCCGAAGACACCCCGGTTGACTATCATCTGCCGGGCCCGATAGTACACTCAAAGGGCATGAGCTACTGATATGAGGACAATCATCTTCAAGGGGAAACATATTGAGGTGCCAGGAATCCCCGAGGAGCTCACTCCAGGGCAGTACCGGGAATATGTGAGGCTGGCCATGCTCCTTACCGGAGGACATATCGACCTCAGGAAATGGCGCACCGCATGGTACAGCATCCTGGCCGGTCTCGAGCACTACAGCTATGAGGTGCTGCATGACAGGTACAGACGTGAGGCCGAGTCACAGCTTGCCGAGGTCACAGACCCTTATCTCGTCGATCATGGCAGCGGGCCCGTGCCACGGTTCGACTCATGCCGCAACCTGCTGCCGGAATACGGCGGATACAAGGGCCCGGCAGACTGGCTGAATGATGTCCGCTTTGACAGGTTTGTCGAGTGCGCCACAATAATCGAGGCGCACCATGAAGACGATGGCGACTATGCGGAGGTCGCCAGGGTACTCTATTCGATACCTCCCGAAGATGATGTCCCCATGATACTCGCATGGCACGCCCCGATGCTGTTTCTCGCAGTGTGGAAGGCCATCCAGTCGGGCCCGATAGAGATTAACGGCAGGGATGTCGATTTCTCGATCATATTCAGGAGCTCCGGCCCCCGCCGCCCCGATGACAAGACAGGTTGGGCCGGAATAACCTTCGAGATTGCAACATCCGGGGTATTCGGCAATGTGGCCGAGGTCGAGGCATCCCCCTTCTGGTCGGTGCTTATGTATCTGTATAAGTGCAAATTTGAGTATATACACGACAAATCAAAAAAATAGACGCCTATGAAAATTACCAGCGAGATGCGTACCAAGATGATGCAGTGGGAGGGATGCCGCCTCAAGGCATACCGCTGCCCTGCCGGAGTCCTGACCGTCGGCTATGGCCACACCGGCTCGGATGTCACCGAAGGGCTGGTGATAAGCTATGCCGATGCCGTCAGGCTGTTCAATGAGGACGTCGACAGGTTTGCCCTCTCGGTAGAGGGGCTTGTGTCCGGCGTGCGTCTTAATCCCCGGCAATTCGACTCGATTGTGTCGATAGCATATAACATCGGCCTGGGCAACCTGCGCAAGTCGACCCTCCTTGCCAAGGTCAAGGCTGATCCTGATGACCCGTCGATACGCGATGAGTTCATGAGGCATACCAAGGCGCGTGTCAACGGCGTCCTGAAATCATTGCCGGGGCTGGTGAAACGTCGCCGTGGCGAGGCTGACCATTATTTCTCGGCATGATAGCGCTCGCACAATACCGCAAGTACTGGGAGTCGATGGTGGGACGTGTCGACGGGCTTCGTGATGCTGTGCCGCTGACTGTCGAAGCCAACATGGCCGATAAGGTGGGACGGATACGCTTGGAAGACACTCCCGTGCTGTTCTATATGCCGCCATCGGCCGAAGGCAAGGGAAATGTCGACTCGTTCGCCGAGGATAACCTCTGCGTGGTGTTCGTCATGCAGAAATACAATCCCCGCATCACTACGGGTGACCGCGTGCTCGAGGAAACCCAGCCGGTGGCCGAGGCTGTCAAGAGGTTGCTTCTGGCCGACTCGTCGACGGGATGCCATTTCCTCAATGCGGCCCCGGGTTCGATGAGCACACTCCCCGAGACGGAGTTCTTCGGCGACTGGGCCGGATGGTCGATAGCCTTCACCACACAGAGCTGATTATGTCCCCATGGATTCCCTCAAGCTCGAATATGTGCACCGCGAGCTCCTGGCAGGTCTGAAGACCATATATCAGGAGCAGCTCAATATTGCCGTCACCGGCATAAGACGTGTTGGGGCGAGCCACAGATTGGTCAGGAACCAGCGCCGGATTGGTATCCGCACAGGCAATCTTGTCAACTCTCTGTCCCAGCCGGGCTACAGTCTCTCGAAAAGTGGCCGTGGCAACTCGGCAATCATGAAATATCCGATGTACATCCGCTTCCTGGACATGAAGGAGCATGGGAACCACATGATCTACAACAGGCAGATCTGGGGTATCCTGTACGGCACCGTTTTCCCGAATATCAGATATGGCTTCACTTCCGAGGTTCGTGAGCTTATAGACAGTGAGATCCGCAGTATCATGGGTGAGGTCGGTTCTGTCTCCGGCTGAGCGTATCGACATTCTTTATGGCCGCGACGATCTGACGAAGAAACATTCTTTAAGACCGCGACGACCTGACATAAAAACATTCATTTTTCCCTTCCTTCTGCCGGACATCTGTGGCGTTTCGCGCCCTGATGTCCGGCTTGATTTTCCGCCCTCACCCCCCTCTGGCTCTCAGGCCGCCGCCTCGTCTTCCCCATTGCCCCTCCCAAATCTTACAGAAATTTTTGTTACTTTGTAACACCTGTTGGAGAAAAAAGATAAATCATTGAAAAAGAGGGGAGTGGCGCGCCGAAAAAGTGTACCAAAACGTGTCACAAACCGTGTAACAAACTTTTTTCGGTTTGTTACGGCCTTTCTGAAATTTTGAAACACCCCCCTGAAACAAACTGTTACAGGGCTGAAACAACCTTGATACAATTTTGATACACTTGTGAATCAGCGAGTTAAGGCCGTGTAACAGTGTAACAAAAATTTCTGTAACTTTTCATATACCCAGTTGAAAAAGGGTAAGCTGTAACGGGGGGATGTCTGCTGGATATTCACGGATTTGCGCTATCTTTGCAGTGTACAAACCAACATCTCCCCCTAATGATAACCGTCAGAATCACTGTCGAGCCTCACGTCGCCGAATATATCCGCGGCAGGTATTTCGACCATGACCTGGGCACCGTGCGGTTCCCGTCTGCAAGCGACATCTATGTCACCGTCTACAACCTGCTGGCAAAACGCCCCGCCGACCATCCTGTCGATACCGGGAACCTTGAGTTTGCCCTGCCGGACAGACGCGATGCCAATATGGCCGGAGGCAAGGATCCGAAGACATACAACTATCTTTCGGCTCGGGCGGCCTCGATGCTCGGCAACAGGTTCAGGGTTCTCATGTGGGCTGAGCTGCACGAGTTCATGGACGAGGAGAAACATCTGAACGGTGTCCGCTACAAGGATTCAGTCTACATGTTCATGCGCAAATATGCCATCGACTCGATCTCGGAGGATGCCCTGCTGAAGAATTACCAGCGGTGGCGTGACAAGGTGCGCAGAAGGCTGAAGAGAGGCTACACACGTAACGGCTGAAAAAGTTCATGATTCAGTCAAAAAATTTAACCTACATCATGCCTGGTTTTGTCCTTTTTTGAGGTATTTTTTGCGGAAAAAGTGCTGAATTTTGCGGAGTAATTGAGTATCAACATTTTATGACTACGGAATTATGACAAGACTGACTGTTTCTGCCGTCCATTCGCTGCAACTGATTCCTGTCGACACTCTGTCTCGGTTCGCGCAGGTGCAGGGGCGCGTCAGTATGCTCTGGCTCGAGCGTCCGGTTGATGTGATGGCGGTGCCCGGAAGCGTCCGTGTGACATCTGACAATGAAGAAGGGATATACAGGAAAACCATCACTTTCAGACGTGCTCCGGTAGACCTGGAGGGCTCCGCGCAGCTCGAGGCGCTGAGTGGCTGTCTGCTTCTTGCCGTCTATGTCGACGAGAACGGCAACAGGCGTGTGGCCGGATCGCCCGACTGTCCCCTCAGGCTGTCATATAGCTCGGGGGAGGGTGCCTATATGTGTACCCTCTCCGGCGAAGGTGTGAGCATAGACCCATTCCTTATATAGGCAGTCCTTCCCGATGGGAGGGAAACGTGGTTAATTTGCATAAAAATTAATCACGTGGAAAAGCTACAGCAATTCTTTACAAACGACTGGGCTGTGCGGCGTCAGGGACTCGAGAGTGTCCTGACGCTGCTGGCCCCGTGCATCATGTCGGGCAATCTCGACGCCGCAGAGGCGTTGCTGGCCTCAAAGCAGCCCGTGGCAAAGGCCCTCTCGGCGCCTTATTTAGCCGATTGGCACGAGCTCGACGATGCGCACCTCCCTGTCAACTCGATAGCCATGGTCTATCTCACCGGAATGCTCTATGCCTGGGAGACAGACTGGCTCATCCGCACCATACTTGCCGCCGAGGCAAATCCGAACATCGCCGGAATCGTCATGGTGATTGACGGTCCCGGCGGCCATATCACACGTCTGGATGTCGCCGCGGACGCCATCATCTCATGCACCAAGCCTGTAGCCACTATCGTGGCCGGAGACATGCATTCGGCGCATTTCTGGCTCGGTACCTGTGCCGACCGCACCTTCGCCCTGTCGCAGTTCTGTAGCGTGGGCAGCGTGGGTGCCATGTGCGAGTATATGTCTATCAAGGAGCTTCTTGTCAAGCTCGGCATCGAGGTGCGTGACATATACCCGGACACCTCAGACCTCAAGAACCAGGAGAGCCGGGCACTGGAGGCAGGGGACGACACCCTGACCAAGGCCAGGCTCGAGACGGCACACCGTGTGTTTGCCGAGACGGTGGTCCGCAACCTTGGCATCGAATATGACCCGAAGCTCGAGCTCTTCCGCGGTCGTGTCTACTCGGCCCCCGAGGCGGTAGCCGCAGGGTATATCGACCAGATGGGGTCTGTCCATGACGCGGTCGTGTGGGTGCTCGGCAGGGCGGTCGCCACCGAGACATCTCAGCTTTACAGATAACACACTCCAACCAATATCACATATAAATATGGATTTTCGCAATTTCATCCCCGCCGTGCTGGCGGTTCTCGGCATCAAGGCCTTCTCCAAGGTAGACGAGCGCCAGGTCATCACCGCCGAAGAGAAACAGAAACTCGCCGCTGTGGGCTTCCATCAGAAATTCATCGAGGATTTTGAGAAATCGCTTAACGAGCCTGAGCCGGAGGCCGGAGAGGCTTCGGCCGAAGACGGTTCCCGCCGTGTGGCCGTTCTTTCGGCCATGCTCGGTCAGACCACCTCTCAGCTCACAGCCGTGACTGCCGAGGTAGAGCGTCTCAAGGCAGACTCCTCGGCCAAGGCGGCAGACGTCCTCAAGTATCAGGCCATGGCCTCGGATCTTCAGGAGAAAGTAAAAATCCTCTCGGCTATGCCCGAGGTGGATTCCGGCAAGGCACCCTCCTCCGCTTCGGGAACATCGGTTACCGGGCAGGCCTTCGACCTGACGAACGAGAAGCAGCTCGGAGGCTTCGAGGGTGTGATGTTCGCACTCGACCGTCCCTACAACCAGCGTGCCCGTGCCGCCATCGCCGCACACCAGGGCCTCTCCATGATGGTGACCGAGGCATCGAGCATCGACTACGAGACCCTCAAGGCCGACCTTGGCGCATTCTACCGCACCCCCTGGCGCGATCGCCTCCAGTCTTTCCTCGTGGTGCTTCCGTCGCTCGAGAAGATCTGGCCCCTCGAGTCGGGCTATCAGGATCTTGCCACGCTCACCAACATCTGGCTCGGTGAGTTCTCGCAGGCTGACAACACCATCGGAAGCAATTTCGATAACGTCACCAAGGGCTCGTACGAGTTCGGCACCGAGACACTGCGCATGTTCTCGGTCATGTTCGCGCACAAGTTCCAGGATCTTGCGCAGCTCGAGAAGTCATGGATCGGACATCTCAACAAGGAGGGCTCCGATCCCATCAAGATGTCGCTCATCGAATACCTGCTTGTCGAGACCGCCAAGAAGCTCCACAACGAGCGCGAGCTGCGCCGCGTCAACGGCGTGCGCCGCAATCCCAACCCCAATGTACCCGGACGTGCCATGGAGGCTGCCGACGGATTCTATGAGTTTATCCGCAAGAAGGTCGACGGCCACATCGACTATACTCCTGACGGAGGTACCACCGGCAAGACCGTCTACCAGATCAAGCCCTTCGAGCTTCCCCGCATCACCGGCGCAAATATCGGCGAGGTGCTCTACCTCGGTACCTCGATGATTCCGGCCCACCTGCGCGACACCGGCACCATCGCCTGCTATATCCCCTCGCCGCTGGTACATCTCTACCACAAGTACAACGAGGCCCGATATGGTGTCAATCAGGACTACAAGCCCGACATCATGTATGTCAAGGAGTTCCCCAGCGTCAAGCTGATACCCGTCCCCAATGCCGACAACCACCACCGCCTTGTCTGGACTGTCATCGGCAACATCAAGACCTACGAGCACAAGTCAGGCGAGATGCTCAGGTTCAAGATCGAGCAGCAGGACTGGAGCATCAAGGTCTGGTCAAACTGGAAGGAATCAGTCTGGGCCGAGGCCGTGGGCTACAAGTACACCGACAAGGTCCAGATGGACGGCAGCCGTCAGATGATCTGGTGCAACGACTACGACCGGCCCGATGATTTCTTCATCGAGGGACAGCCCGACGCCAATCCCTCGGTCGTGCTTCACAGCTCTGTCCTCACCGGTGTCAACACCAAGCCCTATGCCATCACCGACATCGAGGGTGCCCAGGCCGGCAAGGTTATCTCGCTCAAGTGTGCGGCAGACGGAGACAACGGGGTGTCAATCAAGCAGGCCGACAAGTTCTCGCTGCTCACAGCCGACTGGAAGCCCTCGAGGGGCGAGGTCATCCGCCTCATGAAGCGTGCCGACGGCAAGTTTATCGAGATCGAGCGTCTTACGGCAGCAGCCTCCGCTTTCATGTTCCCCGCCGATGCCGTCACCCCCAGCTTGGCCGATGCGGAGGTATTCTCGACAGCCGAGAACACCAAGGCAACCGCAATCACCGGCTTTACCGACGCCAGCGAGGGTGTTGTCTACACCATCCATGGCAACGGCGACGCCAACGCATCGACCATCGCCAACGGAGGCAATTTTGTCCTGACCGCCGGCATGACCCTCTCTACAGGCTCATCCATCTCGCTGGTCAAGGCTGCCGACGGCAAGTTCTACGAGGTAGAGCGCGTGGTGGCTCCCAAGGCCTAATCCCTGCAAGGTGCCCGGATGCCTCCGGGTTTTCCGGGCACCATTCATCCGAAACTAATCACCAAACATCTACCCCAAATGTATATCAAACAGTCTGTATCCCGGCCTGAGGGCAATCCCGGTATCGGTCTCCGCAACCGTGACCATCTCGTCGTCATTGACACACGCGACATTGATTTTATGCCCAAGCGCAATGCACGCGGAGTGCTCATCGAGGAAGACATCATACTCAAGAAAGGCGCCTATGGTATCGGCGTCTACATGACCCCCGGCACAATACAGGTGACAGCAGCCGCCGAGGGTGACCCCGACCAGGTCGGCGCCACACCCCAGGTCGTATTCAGTCATCCCGGCAACGAGCTCGCCATCCGCGAGTTCAAGGCCAACTGGCTCAACCGCACATGTATCATCATCGTTCGCTATTGTTCCGGCAAGCCTTCGGATATCATCGGCGACCTGTGCAACCCCTGTCGCATGACCACAAGCTATACAGGCAACAAAGACAGCAGCGCCAATGAGATTACCTTTGCCCAGATCTCCAAGGGTGATGACATTGGCATCTATGCCGGGACAATTCCTCTCGAGGAGCCTGTCTCGACCGTCGAGGCCGCTGCCACCACTGTCGACTTCATCGCAGAGGGCCAGTATCAGCTATCTTCAGGCGAGGCCGTAATATCCAAGATCGAGGGTGGCTCGCACGGCGACGTGATCACTCTTCTCGGCACTGCCGGAACCGCCCCCACCGTGTCGCATGTCCCCGCCGCGATTCTCCTGAAGGGCGGCAGGGCATTCACTGCTTCCGAGGGCTCGCAACTTACCCTCAAGGCCTTCCAGGTGGCCGATGACTCGTTCGTCTGGATCGAGCAGAGCCGATACGATAACACCTGACGTGTCTGCGGGAATATTGTTTCTGAGATTGCGCCCGGAATGCGAATGTCCGCATCCGGGCGTTTTTGTGTCCTTCCCCCGGTAATTATCGGTCGTTAATTTTGTGATGTAAACCATATAAGCCATGACAACAGAAGATCGCAAGGAAATCATATCCTACCTCACGGGCCCCCGCAACTTTGCGGAAGGGGTGAGACTCTATGGACTCCACGGCCAGAACCGTATGCTCAAGCGCAGGTTTGCCGTCGATGACACCGAGTTCACCCGCACACTGCTGGTCGAGGAACTGCGTAAGCTCGCCGGACTCTCTGACGCGGAGTTCAGGCGCCTTCCACGTCTGGCCAGAAGACAGCCCGTGGTGACCGAGACAGTGCCGCAGCCGCAGAAAGAGTCGTGTAATGTCCCGGCTCCCGAGTCGGTGATGCGCATGGTCAGGTTCCGTGACCGTTATCCCTTCCTCAAGTATCCCGATTGCCCGGATATTCTCAAGGTACTTGTGGCCGATATGTTCACAGCCTATGATGCCTACCGTGAATCGTTCGAGCGTCTTCAGGAGATGCCAGACGAAGCTACTGCCGAGTCTATGGCCGAGGCCGAGAAGACCGTGACAGCCTATCTCAACAACCGTGCCATCTGGGCCGAGCTCGACCACTACCGAGACACAGGCCTCATACTTGGCAACCATCCCAAGCTGCGCGACACGGCAGGGCAGGCCTGCGAGGATCTCACCGTCCTCTCAGACCTCGAGCTGGTCAGGAAACTTGACAGCGCCCGTGCCAACCAGTCCAAGCAGCGCACAAGGCTCAAGGAAGCCGAGGAGTCGGGCAAACCGACCGATGCTCCGGCTGCCGCTCTCGCACGCTGGACTGACGCCCGTACCGGTATAGAGGCAGAGATCGAGCGTCGAAAAAAAAAGTCACAGACGAGCTCGCCAGACTCGCAGGGCGCCGAGAGAGGATAATGGCCTTCATGAACCGTCCCGGCTGTCATCCCTGCGACCGCTCTGAGGCCGGACACCAGCTCAGGCGCCTTGAGATGGAGTCTGCGGCTGTCAGGAAAAGGCTCGACATACTTTAGCATCATGCCATGGCTGATAACCTTTATGACTGGCCCGAAGGGCTGGAGATAACCGATCTGATTCCGTTCGACAGTGTGCCCGAAATCATCGGGCATGCCGCCAACGGCCTGTCGGCACGCGATATTGCTGTGGCGTTACGCCTCGATGAGCGTGTCGCCGCGATATTCTGCCGTATGGCTGCCGTTCCGGGCACGCCTGTGTTCAACCTTATCGAACGCGGACGGACAGAAGGCCGCGTCAACGCCATGACAAAGCTCGGTGACGTGGCCAGGGAGGGTAACATCGACGCCCTGAAGGCTCTCGGCGAGATACAGGGCGCCATCAGGTTTGACGAACTGTTAATCAACATGGACGATGACGAATTTGCCTGCTAAACCTTCGCGCATAGATTTCGACAACATCGACCTGGCGCAGCTCAACCGCATACGCAAGTCGGGCGACATTGACTCGCTTACTCCCGAGGAGCGCGAATATTATGGCCTCATGGATATGGTGCGCGGACTGCGGGCCAGGATCCTTCAGCCCGGTGGCCGCAAAATCGTGACCAAGGCCGGGATAATAAGGCTGCTCAAGGATTACTACGGCCTCTCCGACTGGATGTCGCGCCGCATATATGATGACGCCATCAATTTCTTCTATGCCGAGAGCTCAGTCAGTTCCCGGGCATGGTCTAACCTGTATGCCGAGAAGCTCGAGAAGATGGCCGATCTTGCCTTCGCTTCGGGTAAGTTCAAGGAAGGCCGTGCGCTGATGAACGACGTGGCCAGCCTCCGCGGCTGCTTTGACGAGGCTGCTCCCGAGATACCGCGTGAGCTCCTCGAGCCAAAGACGGCCATCATCTACTCGGCCGATGCCGAATCGTTGGGCGCTCCGGCGGCAGACCGCCGCGAGCTCGATGCGTTTATCGACTCGATACCCGATGTCCCCGAGCTCACACGGTCGCGTGTCAAGGAGGATGCCGGAATAAAGAAGAAGGACTTGTTAAAACGGATGATTGAGGATGTCAAGGAATTTACTGACGAGACAGAATGATGACGTAGATGTCCGCTACGGCTCCGAGGTGCAGATCCTCACCGACTGGGTCGATACCACCAATCTGATAGCCATAGCCGGACGAGGAACCGCCAAGAGCACCGTCATCATAGCGCGACGCACCCTCAGATGCGTCCAGGCGATGCCCGGGGCCCCCCTCGCCATAGTGGCTGACACATATACCAACCTTGTCAATAACATCATGCCTGCTGTCCAGAACGGATGGCGTCTGGCAGGTCTCATCGAGGGGGTACACTATATCAAGGGGAAACGTCCCCCCGAGTCATGGCATGCCGCCTGTTCGGTCATCGTGGACGATTACAGGAACGTCTATTCGTTCTGGAACGGCTCTGTGCTCTTCCTGGGCTCCCTCGATGCCCCCTCCCTGCTGGCGGGCAAGAGTGTGGCCCATCTTTTCTTTGACGAGGCCAAGTATGCCTCCGATGCCAGGGCGGCCCGGGTGCTCCCTATCCTCCGCGGGGATGCAATCACCTACGGTCACTCGTACCTGTATGGAGGTGTCACCATCACCACCGACATGCCCGACGTGACCGAGGGGGAGTATGACTGGTTCTTCAGATACGCCTCCGAGATGGATCCGGAGCGCATCATACGCATAGTCCAGGCGGCCTCGGCCCGAAATTCCTATCTCGTCAAGCTGGTGCGGGCCAATGCTTCAGACCGGCCCGATACCGTCAGGATAGGACGTCTCGAGCGCAAGGTGGCATATTATGACAATGCCCTTAACAAGCTGCGGCGGGGACAGACGTATTTCATGAACCTGTCGAGCTTCGCCAATATCGACATCCTCACCATCGACTATGCGCGGCGCCTCTTCTCGGGCGCCCTCGAGCTGCACGAGTTCCTCAAGTCGGTCGTCGGCATGCGCCCGGGTGTGAAGAGGTCGGCACGCTTCTACATGCTGTTCAGCGACCGCCACAAGTACACCGACGGTACCCGGTCGGGCGAGGCCCCCTTCCACAGTGGCGAGCAGTTGCTGCTCGATCCCGACCGTCCCCTCGATGGCGGCATGGACTTCGGCAACATGAACTCGCTGGTGATAGGACAGGAGGATGGCCGGTACTACCGCGTGCACAAGAATCTGTATGTCATCGCTCCCGAGTCCCTGCGCCAGCTTGCCGACAGGTTCATCACCTTCTTCAGTCCGCACAGATGCAAGAAACTATTCCTCTTTTACGACCGCTCCGGCAACGCCTACGAGCGTCAGGGCGAAGACCGTGCCCGCAAGTTCAAGGAGGCTGTCGAGCGTGATGCCGACGGCAACCGCACCGGGTGGACTGTCGTGCTGATGTCGCGCAAGCAGGCCAACATCAATCAGGATGCCGAGTTCGGGTTTATGGTCGAGCTGATGGGCGGTACCAACAAGGGACTGCCTACCCTCCTTGTCGACGCCCTCGGGTGTCCCGAGCTCGTCAGCAGCATCGAGGGTGCGCGTCAGAAGATACGATATCGCAAGGGCTCAAAGGTCGTGGGCAAGGACAAGAGCACAGAGAAGCTCCCCCTCGAGAAGCTTCCGCGCCTGTCGACCAACCTGTCTGACGCCTTCAAATATCTGATGATGCGCCGGCAGTGGATTCTCGCAGCGCGGCCTGCGCAGGGTGTCTCGAGCAATGCCGGAGCCATGGCCGACCTCTGGGCCGCTGAGCGCCTCGGCGTAGACCTCAGGAAAATCTGACATCATTACCCGCTGCTCCATTCGTGAGTCTGTGCGCCCGGTGCCTCTTCAGGTGCCGGGCGTCATTGTGCCCGGACACCCGGATTACCCGTAACAGATGCTCCGCGCCCTCACATTTCACCTGTTTGGGGAGCGGTAATTTCCGTTGCGATTCTGAGCGGCGCCGGACAGGATTGAGACATCAAAAAATGATTTGCGGATTTTTTCCGCATGATTCCGCGTCCGTCAGCGAGTTAGCTTCCGAGACACCAAAATTTTGGCCCCAAAAACGCTGTTTTTAACACTTTTTCAGGCCATTTCCACCCCGGTTACCGCCTGTTTTCGCTAAAAATGGTCGGTAACCGCACGAAATCAATATGAAAACCGCATTTAAAGTATGTCCTGTTCTGCAAATCAAGAAAAACAACAGGTTTTGTTAATTTTCTTGTTAAATTATTTTGCTATTACAACAAATAGCATTACCTTTGCGTTGTTTTAATATAAATAAATATGAAATATAATGAACTTCACCGTAAGCTCAAGAAGATGGGATGTCGTCTTACTGGCGGCACAATTAACGGACATCCTGAGTGGTATAGTCCCAAGACTGGAGAGTATTTCGCCACTGGCCATCATGGCACTGGAGAGGTCAGCACCGGTACATTGAGGAACATCCTGAAATCGTCCGGCCTGAAACTCTGAGACACGGGGAACAATTTTCCATTCCAGATTGATTATGAATATAAATAAAACAATATGAACACATCATAAGCAATTCCAAAAATATTTTTAAAACTCAAATTAACAGATTAACCATTTCTCTATCAAGATGCTACAGACTAAAGCCTATATTGCCCGCGAAAACGATGGAACCTATTCTATCTTTGTGGATGAACATGCGCCCATAAATTATGGTCTAGTGGGTGAAGGCTCAACTGTCGAAGAGGCAATAGCCGATTGGAATAATACATATCGCGAGATGAAAAAGAAATATGAGGAGCGTGGAAAAAAGTTCATCGAGACTGAGTTCAAATTCGTCTACGATGTACCCTCCTTTCTTTCTTATTTCGGCGGCCTCATAACTTTTAAGGGGCTCTCTAAGCTCACAGGAGTGTCTGCCGCGCAACTGTCGCAGTATGCGACTGGCTATCGCAATCCTTCGCCAAAGACTACTGCCAGAATTCAGAATGGACTTCATTCTTTTGCCTCGGAACTCTCCAATCTCTCTCTTGTCTGAGGGACAAATTTATCATAACTGACCTTGCACTTACAGCCCACCCTCGCTATCCGGCGGGGGTGGGCTGTTTTTATGCGCTCTTTGTCATCAGCATCCGGTTGTGGGGAGGTTTCGGGTGTGATAGATGGGTGTGGCAGTTTTAATTGCAATTCAACGGCCTGCAAATTTGATTATTTGGTTTTATTTTAATACTTTTGTAAAGTAAATAAACCGCCAATCTGACTGTCAAGAAGCCTTCTTTCGTGAGCAATCGCGGTGGTTGACCTGAAAGAACTTCTGAAAGAAAAGTTATGAAAATTTTGCAGAATCCGAAATTAGCACTACCTTTGCAGTGCTACAAAATGGATAGTAATCTATCTCGCTCGAGCGCGGTTAATGCTCGACATATTAGACGGGCTTTTTTATGCCCCGTCATCTCATAGCCCTACGGCTGCCATCCGAAAATTTATGCGCTCGCGAGAGATTGCATCTGTTTTGTAGCAACGGATTGGTAGCCGTTTTTCTGTCTACCTATGCTACAAAACAGATGCAATATGAACGCATTGACCCTGTCGGCCACACGACGCCGCGACCAAGTCGTGATCCTCACCGGTCTCAGATACCGGGCCCAGTCCATAACCCCGTTGCCCGCACGCCTCGCCGCAGCCATGCGGCCCCTGCTGACGGCATCACGCATCCTCACCGCCGTAGCCGTCCTATCGGCTGTCGTGGCCATGTGGTGCTCGCTGTCGTTCGTCATGACAGGCGCAGCCACACCGTCGCCCATGCTGGCCGTTTCGTCGGCTGTCGGCCTCGTCTCGGCAGTATCGGCATCACTGACATCAATAACGGAAGGAGGTAAGAGATGAGATACTTTATCGAGTCGGTAAGCATCCTCACCACAACCGGCAAATCGCGTAAGGGTGCAGTTCTCCAGGCTGTGGTCAGACGTTTCGAGCATACCATACTCGCCGATGATGATGCGCTCCTCAAGCTCGTCAGCCGCCTACAGGCTGTCGTCAATGCAGTCAACACACTGTATAAGGGCAAGAAGGTGTCTCTGAATCACCACGCCGATTCGGGCCATATATGTGCCCACAGCGGTTACTCCGGGAGTGAGGCATATATCTTCGCGCTCAGCTATGTCCCCGTCGGCGAGACCATGTACCAATCCAATATCCACACGACCATCTCAGATATGCTCTACAATATGGACAACGTGCTCATGGTGGCCTATGCGAAAGGAGGTGAGGCATGATACCCGAAATACCCGAAGGGATTGTCCTGAACCGGGAGATGCTGGAGATGATAGGCCTGTTGCAGGATGACCCGGAAATGGTCGAGAGCGTCAGCACATTCATCGACATCCTCGCCGGATATTATCTCAAGGAAGCCGAGATTGACAATACAGATGAATTTTACCGTCAGCTCGGATTCCTCCAGCTTGCCAAATATACTCTGCTCACAATAGCGCGCCCAACGACACGCAAATGACATAATATCAGTCAACATCATATAGCCTCCGCACCACTGCGGAGGTTTTTTGCATTTAAATGCGATTTTTGTGTGTGATTTAAGATAATTTTTCTTAACTTTACCGCCGAATCTGAAGCCAACCATCGTTCATCATATTTTACAAACCTAATGAAATACCTGGTAATTTGCATTTTACTTTTCCTGGTAATGTGCCCATTTTTTATGCCAAAGGAATGGTTCACATCTGTAGGAAACAATGCCGATACGTATAATCTTGACTCAATCAAGGACACTCTTGTCCATGATGATAGGGATTCCGCAAACCATGTTGAAATAATCCCATATAGAATCCACCACGGTACGAGCGGCGGACATAACTTGTGGACATTAAAGGAAGAAATGATTAATATCAGCGTAGTTCCAGTCAAAATGATTAAATGTCCAGTAGGGTTATTTGATAAACCTATCGGCGAGACAAAACGAAGACTATTCAGGGATGCTCCTGTAATGGAAAGAGATGCGACCTGGTCGGCAGCAAATCGAGCTCTCGGCAATCTTATTCCTATACCAGATTCGGATATAATATTTGATTATTCAAGGACCAACAGGCAGATTAACAACAAGGGAGAATGCCTGTTTACCGGATATTGCCTAATTAAAGATAAAAAAGGCGAATATGTCGACGCATATTTCCATATTACTGTAAAGTATACTGGAGGATATGCGTATGAGCCCGAGCATTGGGTATGTTATGCAGTTTTAGCTTTTTAAATAATAATTTCCACTATGTTAAAAATCAGGAGAATGGTTCCGGGATTGTTACGTGCAATCGCAATCCTCGGACTCTTGGGCGCTATTGTCGCCGCAATCTTGTCGTTAAAACCCGACGAGGTTGTGAAAGAAAAATTTAAGTACGGTTCAGGTGCTATGGACTACGAAATGATGGAAACCACCGTCCCCAATCCTTTTACAATCCCGTTAGCTGTGGCGATTGCCGTCTCGAGTGTGATGATTTTTGGATTTGCTTCGATAGTTGAAGCCTCTGAGAAATACCTCTCACAGACTTCCTATGAGGAAGGAGAATAGGAATGCTATAAGAGACTTCCGAAGATAGCCTCCGCGTAACCGCGGAGGTTTTTTTATGTCCTTCAGTGGGCGCATTATAGATGCGAAATTTGCTGAAAATTATATTTCAGCAGAATGGCACGAAAACTACAACCGGATACCATACGGGTCAATCTTGATGTCAATGCCTCGAAGGCCCAGCAGGAGATCCGTAAGCTGTCGCAGTCCAACCGGGAGCTCACCAAGGCAAACAAGGAGTATCGGCTTGAGCGGTTAAGGCTGATGGCAGCCGATGGTGACCACGCCAAGGAGATTGCGCAGCTCGACGAGGCCATGGCCGCCAACGATGTCCAGATACGCAAGAATACCAAGGAAATAAGGCGTCTTGAGAGCTCGATAAGCAACAGCGACAAGACCATGGGGCAGTTGCGCAAGCAGCTCAAAAGGTTGCGCCGCGAGCTTGACAATACCTCAAAGTCATCTGATCCGAAAAGATACGCTAAACTCAGCCGGGCCATCATCGACACCAAGAGGGCCATGTCCGAGCTCGAGGGGCCGACCGAAGAGGTAAAGAAAGGTTTCCTGTCGTTGTCAAACCTCAAGGCAACGGTGGTGGGATTCTTCATGGCCGTGGGTGCCGCGATACTCTCTTTCTTCACCAACGCCCTGAAGGGTGCCATCACCACCATCATGGAATTCGAGAAGGCCAACTCGAATCTCGCCGCAGTGCTGGGGTCGACCAAAGCCGGTATCAAAGACCTGACGGACGAGGCCCGACGTCTCGGGGCGGCCACATCGTACACGGCAGCTCAGGTGACGCAGCTTCAGACCGAGCTGGCAAAGCTCGGTTTCGATAAGGAACAGATCAAGGCGATGGAGGAGGGTGTGCTGAAGTTTGCCCAGGCTGTCGATACAGATCTTGGCAGCGCGGCTGCCTTCGCGGGCGCGTCAATGCGCATATTTGGTATCGAGGCTGAGAAAGTCGAGGGGATGCTGGCTTCTCTGGCCGTCGGTACAACCAAATCGGCATTGAGCTTCTCGTATCTCCAGAACTCCATGGCTACGATAGGCCCTGTGGCCAATGCGTTCGGATTCTCGATAGAGGAGACCATCGCCCTGCTTGGCAACCTGGCCAATGCCGGATTTGATGCGAGCTCGGCAGCCACGGCATCGCGAAACATACTGCTCAATCTGGCCGACAGCAACGGCAAGCTGGCAAAGGCTCTCGGAGCCCCGATCAAGAACCTCGATGACCTTGTGGCCGGACTGAAGAAACTCAACGACGAGGGGATTGACCTGGCCACAGCTCTCGAACTGACCGACAAGAGGTCGGTGTCTGCATTCTCCAAATTCCTTGCCGGAGCTGATTCTGTGGCAGAGCTCCGTGACAGTGTCAGCGGATGTACCGGGGCCTTCAATTCTATGTATGACGAGATGAGCGACAACGCCTCGACAGCGTTCGATATACTCCAGTCGACCATCGAGGGTGTCATCATGCGTTTCTATAAGGCGCGTGGCGCCATCAAGGCAGCCATCGAGGCTGTGACAGCCTGCGTGGAGTGGATAGGTAAGATGATAGATGTAGCCGGAAGGATGTCGGGCCTGATAATTACAGGCGCCAAGGCATGGCTCACATACAAGGCCGCTGTCCTCGCTGCCAATGTAGCCGGAAGGCTCAAGGTGGCCACACTGGGGTTGCTCACCTCGGGGGTGGGACGTAACCGTCTCGCCGTCATCGCTGCCAGCCTGACCACGACAAAATGGACAAAAGCACTCTCGCTGCTGTGGAAAACTCTCCGTCTGAATCCATTGGGGCTCGTCATTACTGCTGTGACCATGTTGCTCCCACTGCTCGATAAAATTTTGTTCAAGTCCCGCGAGGTTGCTGCGTCACAAAAAGCGCTCATCGAGACCGGGAAGGAATCGGCGAGGATGTATGGCGAGGAGAAGGCCCGTATCGAGAGCCTGGTTATGGTGGCCGAGAATGAGAATGTATCGCTCACGCGCCGTAAAAAAGCGGTTCAGGAACTGAACAGGATAATTCCCGGATATAATGCCCAGATTGACGCGACAACAGGAAAATACAAAGCGAGTACCGAACAGCTAAGGGAGTATCTGGCCCTCGTCGAGAAGGAGATGAGATACAAGGCCAACAAGGACAAACTTGAACAACTGATTAACGCCGAGGAGCAAGCTCATCACAATAAGGACGAGGTCGAGATTGCCCAGAATGAGATAATACGTAACCGTCAGGCTCAGATTGACCAGACCCAGTCGCAGGCCGGAACGTATGACGGCGCCGGATCTTATGCCGGAATGCTCGGTATGCCCACACAGCGGTATGGAAAGATCAAGGCGCTTCAGAACGACATCCGCAATGCAAACGAGACAATAAAGGCGGCCCATGTGGCTTATGACAATGCCAAGGCCCTTACCGACAAGTTCAGGAACTATATCGAGGAGGGACTTAAAAATGGCACTATGGTAGCCGAAGCTGTCGCCGAGAATACGTCTGAAGCAGTGTCGGTGCCCGCAGCAGCCGCCGTCGATGCGGCTGTGAAGGCAAAGGCGGCGGTCGAGAAATCTGTCAAAGATACTGATGACCTGCTCAAGTCGGAGGTCAGGTCGATACAGGACAGCTACAATGACCGGATGGCGGCCATAGATGCCTTCTATGAGCGCCAGAAGCTGGTCATGGAGCAGTCGGTGGCCGACGGCAAGGTGACACGTGAGGCTGCCGACATCTACGAGCTTAATGCCGACCGTCAGCATCATGCCGAGCTCCTGGAGGAGAGCCGCAGGTTTGCAGCCGACCTCGAGGCGCTCTACGAGGCTGAGCCGGAGAAATATGGTGAGCTGCTCGATGACATATATGCCTCGGTGAGCGGTAAGATTACCGGCTATCAGAACCAGATATTGACCGACACAGGCAAATGGGCCGAGAAAATGCGGGCCATGACCCGAAAGGGTGCGGGCCCTGAGAGTCTGGCCGAGGCAGCCGCGGCCCGCAAGGCGTCGATTGCTGCCGAGTATGACGCTGTCATAGCTATCGCAAGGGCCTCGGGAGAAGAGACCGTGGAACTGGAGAAGGAGAAGGCACGCCGTCTGGAGGAGGTTGACTCAGAATTAAGCCGCAAGACCCTCGAGCGCAAGAAAGAGCTTGGCCTCGCAAACTGGGAGGACGAGTACATGCTCGAGATGAGCAATCTGGAGAAGCTCTATGCGGCCGGGATAATCTCTCTCGAGGAATATGAGGAGATGAAATTCAGGCTGAAGGTAAAATGGGCCGATAAGTATTTTCAATATTACGCGGATCTCTCTTCATCGATGTTCTCGGCCATCCAGGAGGCTGAGATTGCCCGGAGTGACGCCAAATATGACGTGCTGATACAGCAAGCCAAGAACAATGGCGAGGACACGGCAGCCCTTGAGGAAGAGAAGGAGAATAAGAAGCTGGAGATACAGAAGAAATATGCAGACGTCGATTTTGCCATAAAGATTTCTGAGATCATAGCCAATACCGCGGTAGCCATCATGACGGGATTCAAGCAGCTCGGCCCCATTGCCGGAGCTGTGGCTGCCGCCATGCTGACGGCAACGGGCGCCGCACAGGTGGCGAGCGCCAAGGCCGAGCGGGACAAGATAAAGAACATGGAGCCCGGACGGACTGCCGGAGCCTCGAAGGAGAAGGCCACCGCACAGCGTGTCCTGTCGGGCTACTCGGAGGGCGGATACACCGGTGACGGCGACCGATATGAGGTGGCCGGAGTGGTTCACAGGGGCGAATATGTGGTGCCAAAGCCCATAATGACAAATCCCCGTGTCATTGATGCCGTCGGCACCATCGAGGCCATCCGCCGGCATCGTTCCGGCTATGTGGCAAGCTCCCGGACAGAGCCGCACGGATATGCCGAGGGCGGATATACGACGTCCCTCAGGCATGACACTCCGGCCATGTACGGCGAGTTTGCCGAGGCCGCGCATGAGCTGCGGATGGCCCTGAAAAACCTGCGGGCATACGTCGTGTACAAGGATATTGAGGATGCCGGAGAGACCATGGACAGGGCCCGTGCTCCATTCACACGCAAGAATAACCGACCGATATGATAGAGATAAGGATAAACGGTGAGTCCCTCGACCTCCCCGAGGGCTTCTCGATGCAGGTTGACGACTCGAACCCGATATTTAACGACAGGGGCTCACAGAGCCTTCCGGCTACCGTTCCAGTCACCGCGAGGAATGTCAGGCTGCTCGGAGCTCCCTTCAGGCTCGATGCCGCCTCAGACCCGAACGATCCGGCCACGATGGCCGATGTGGTGTGCGGTGCCTATCTGCGCCGCGGCACCATCAATGTCATCGGCGCCGGACGCGAGGAGGGCATATCGTTCAATATCGGTTTTGACAACTCTACGGCCTATGCGGCCTGGGAGTCGCGCAAGCTCTCGGAGCTGAGTGGCCTCCCGGTGCATGAGGCGCCGGAGGACACCTATCCGCTCGACCATGTGCTGGGAGGACTGCTCGATGTCTATGAGGGTAAAGCCGGTGCGGACACATTCTGGGCCGAGCTGGCGGTATTCCCCGTGGCCGTGGCCCGTGAGACGGTAAATGATAATGAAGATGAGACCATATACTGGGAGATGCTCAACGTGACCGGCGAGCATGGCCTGGGGCAGCCGTCAAAGGTCAACCGTGTCATAGACGGAATTGTGACCGAGGTGACTGTCCCCGCCGGATATGGCGTCACGCCTTTCCTGAGAGTGTGGCGTGTGCTCGAGCTGATATTCGCCGACATGCGTCTGGCTCTGGTCGGCAATCCGTTCAGGACAGACCCGGATCTGCGCTGTCTCGCAGTGCTCAACAACTGTGCCGACGCGGTATGCAACGGTCGCATAAACTATGCCGACCTGATGCCCGACTGTACTGTAGGAGAGTTCCTGAACGCGCTGTGGGTTCGTTTCGGACTGGTATATCATGTCGATTTCAGCCGGGGGACTGTGAGTCTCAAGCTGTTCGATGACATCCTGTCGTCGAGCGCCGGAATGGAATTGGATGCACTCGTGGCCGGGCAGCTCAAGGTGACGTATGATGCCCGGAAATATATCAAGCTCTCTGCCGGAACCTCAATCGAGGGTGCATCTCCGGCTTGCGAGAGGTTCGAGGATTTCACCAAGGGGGTTGCACTCCCGGACATATCAATGGGGAGCCATGTCGACCAGCTTTCTGCGGCAGCCGGCTCTCAGCTCGGACGAATCTACCTGAGCAATATGTGGCACAGGATAGATACGGCAAATGCTACGGTCAAGTCATCGTCGACAAGTTTCTTCGACTGGGATCCGCAGCCCGAGGGGTATGAGGCGCATGAGCTGAAGAGCGTTGACGAGTTTGTGCCTGTCGACAGGGTGAGCAATGTCGGGACAGGTGCCGGAAACTGGATAAACGAATATTGCCCGCTATATCTCTGTGGCTCGCGGCATAGGCACAGCTATATAAAAGGTATCGAGACCGAGAATCAGGATGGCGAGTCGACCCCGCTTGCCTTCATGCTGGCATATACTGTCGGAGGCAAGAGTTATGGCAGACTCTCGCCGGAGGGGGATGACGGACAGACGGTGGCCCCGGATGACGGGAGCTCGCCCTCACTGTCGTTGCTGTTCCAGTTCCGCGACGGGCTGTTTGCCCGGTACTGGCGCAGATATGACGAGCTGCTGCGCCATGGCAACCGATATGCGGAGGTAAAGATGATGATGAGCAAGCCGGATCTGTATCGGCTTGACATGTCGCAGCCGGTCAACCTGCATGGCGTGAGGTGTCTGATAGACACGGTATCATATTTGCTCCCTGCCGGAAATGAGGTACAGGTGCAGGTGAAGCTACGCCCCATCCAGTCACAGGGATTCTATGACATAGATTCAGAGCAGCACATCCCGGACATATCCGCAGGTTCCCGACATCTGATATATGGGCTTTTGTCGGATAGCTTTGGACTCGGGCTCGGCACCCGGTCTTCGGAAAGACGTAAGGCCGCCGAGGCATATATCGGTATGACCGGATATGAGCCGCATGGGGTACAGGGCGACCTGTATTGCGTGGATTATCGCTCGGCCCGTGCCGTGAATATAGAGCGCATCCCGCCCACCTGGCAGACAGACCCGACACTCCCCACGCCTGTCGCCGAGGGATGGCAGGTGACCAGAAAATACCGGGCACGTCTGACCTATGAGATATATGAGGTGCATGACATGAGCGAGGATGTCGGAGACTCGGACAACTGGGTGCTCGGTGACTTGCCCATAGGTCATGTCACTCTTGAGACCACGTATGATGTCACCCTTGAGACCCGGTGGGAATAGTCCTTTGAGCTGTGATGCCAAATGGCCAAATTTGCGATATGATTAGGAACAGCAAAGTGACAGCTCCGCAGTTGGCTGATGTCGACGCGGCATACAGACTCTGGCACGAGACTCATCTGGGGTCGACAAAGGATTTCTATGCCTTCATGACTACTCCCAGCCGGGCGCGGGCCATGTTCATGGCTGCTTCCGGTCTCGAGACTGATTTCGTAGGTTCTGTCGCGCGCACTTATTGTGGTACAGCAAAATGAAGGCTCAGGGTATAACAAGCGGGATTGCCTTTACGCGCAATCCAATAATCCTGTCCGGGGATTGGAATTATTCCCCGGATGCTTCTGCCGGGGTATTCAGTCTCGATATGAATGGCGACAGGATTTATGACGGACGGTTTGTCCCGTCATCCGGGATTCCGTCGGTAAGGGTTGATGTGTCCGATATGGCAGACGCCTTCTCTGGATATTTCCCTGAGGTGCCTTCAGGAAATACGGAACCCATAGTCGAGGTCGCCGATAATGGCGAGCTGGCCGGACGTGTCGTGAGCGCCTATTTCGATTATGACACCGTAGACGGTGATTTCGAGTTCCTGGCTATCCCGGGGGGTATCTCGCATCAGAATTTCCGCAAGCATGTTGAGAAGGGGAAAGATGTGTTCGACTCCAGGTTCCTGGCTGATGGCTGCAACTTTTTCTTTACCACGCGCACATCCGGCTGGAAAATTCTCATTCGGGAGACAGAACTGGCTCCATTATATTTCCTCGCCTACGGTAGGAACTCGAGGATCGCCTTGACGGAACTGGCAACAGGAATCCATGTGGATTTCGGTGATTTCGCCGCCGGAATCTATGCTATCGACCTCTCTGCATTAAGGCAAAGTTTCTTTGAAAACCACGGGGTACTCCCGTCGGCATTCGACATCGAGCGTAATGGCGTTTTTGCCTGCCGGGTAATAATCGGGATGGCTGATGTAGTGCCCGAGAGATACCGTCTCAAGTTCAGGAACTCATTCGGCTTTTTTGAGATAGTTGAGATTACGGACGCGCTTACAGTGGTGCCCGAATATACTGAAGAGGAAAACCTACGTTATCGTCTGGTTGACCCCGTTACCGGTGAGCTGACAACCGCCCGCAAGAGGGTAGGGTGCATCCGAAAGTTGACAACCAATATTGGCCCCATATCCGGGGATATGACAAATCTTTTTCTGGATATGCTTGGAAGTGACGAGGTCTGGTTGCTCGATTATGCCACGGAGCCTGTAAAGGTAATTCCTCTGGCAGACTCTGTTTCGTTCGGACATCGTATGACCAAGCCGGTGCGCGTCCCATTAATCCTTACGGTAGCCGGAGAAGATTTCAATATTACGGAAGACATCACCGATGCTCTCGAGACAGGACGCGGACATGTGTTCACCAAGACATTCAAATCAACCTTCAATTAAGAAACAGCATATGAACTCTTATGACCAGGAGCTTATAGATGCCCTTATTCAGACAATCGAGACGGCGGAGAATCCGGAGTCGGTGACCAATGAGATGGTCGCTGCGGTGATGGATTTCCTGAACCGATCATATAAGGAAATCCGCGAGTCTGTAAAGAGTGTCGCCGATGAAGAGACAGAACGCAAGGCAGCGGATATACTGCATGACCGGGCCATCCAGAACATACGGGCTGCCATAGATACTTTGACCACGGCAGCGGCCACAAATAAAAACCGTCTTGACACACTCATAGATGGTGATAAAGTCACACAGGCTATCGACACATTTAATGAGCTCAAGGATTTTCTTGAGGGGGTCACCAACCGTGAGACCTTCCTTGGGCTGCTTAATGAAGTCCGTGAGAACATAAGGGATACGGCATCGGTGGCTGAGTCGGCTGTTCCGAAGGCTGTGGACGTGTCGGATCTCGATACGATGGGTACCGACGGGAGCATTATGGCCATGAGGGGGCTCGTGGTGGACGCGGCACATACCCGCTATTGCGTCACGGCCACGTCGGGCCAGCGTGCCCGGACGGTGGGCTATCTCGATATCATGACCGACTCGGGCCAGCATGTGCTGACGCAGGTGCTCACGACACACTACACCTTCACGCCTGAGGGGGTGCTCGACAGCACCTCGCATACCGACAGCCGGATCCGTACATATTTCCGTTCATACGGACTGTCATCAGGAACCGTGGGCGACGGCTCGGTGCCCTCCCTGGCATGGACGTCATGGCGCGAGATGGTGCCGGAGACGGTGGCCCCGGTGGAGGTCGAGAGCGAGGAGCGCCTGAATGCCATGCTCGAGGCCGGTGAGCTCGAGGATGGCCGTATGTATTTCGTGGCCGAGGAGGAGTGATGCTGCGCATAGGAAACAGAATCCCCTCGGTCATCCACATCGGCCGGCGCCGTGTGGCCATGCTGACGGTAGGCGCGGTGCTGGTGTGGCAGTCGGTGCGCTCGTGCTTCGGCTCGGGCCGCTGGACCGGCCGCAAGCCGTGGCTGGGTAAGGAGAGATGGAGGAACAGTAAATGACAACCAATCACAAGGAAGACATGACAGACATCATAGGAAACAAGGACACGCTGATACCGGGCGTATCTGCGGAAATCACAGGTGACGCGGTGTCACTCGAGACTCCCTGGGAGGGACTCTCCGGCGAGCAGGTGGAGGCGCTGATAAAGCGTGAGCTGGCCCGGCGCGTGGGATATTTCCCGCCGCAGCGCATCAAGGGCGACGACGGGAACTATCATCTCTACGGGTTCGCCTCCGAACAGGCATACAGCGAGTGGAACACCGACCCGGAGGCCAACGCGCACCTGCTGCTTGCCGACGCCGTGCTCCCCGAGGGGGGTGGCCAGCAGGCGGCAAGCTACATGGTGGGGCTCTACACCGACGCCCCGTCGGTGATGGTGACCACCGGCGACTCGCTGGAGCTGCGCGTGCGGTTCACCTCCGAGGAGTTCAACCCGGTCACGCAGACCAGCACGGACACTACGGAGGGTGGCACGCTGACGGTGCAGTCGCGTGTGGACTCGCAGTCGCCATGGCGCGACCGCGGCACGTTCGGAAACATCCCCTCGATGCCGTCTGCCTCGGGCTCATGGCACAGTGTCGACATAGGCCCCATGCTCCCGCGCGGGGCGCAGCAGGTACGCATCATCGTGCGTGGCGAGACGACAGGCCTCAATACGCGATATATCCAGTTCTCGGTCACCAAGACGTCGCTGACCCTCCAGTTCCGCAACCAGTGGCAGGTTCCCGTCACGGGCTCCTCGCTGCCGCTGCTCTACACATACACGGGAGATGTCTCCAAGACCCTGAACCTGCGCATAAGCGGGCAGGGCGGCACGCGAACCGTCAGATTCCCGCTGGGGACACGTACCTATACCGAGACACCTAACCAGTTTGACGTGACGGACTCCGACGCCGACGCGGTCAAGGTGATGTCACACGGCGTGCACGAGATCGAGGCGTGGCTCTCGGTCGACGGCATGGACGGGACACAGAGCGAACATGTGTTCTCGCAGGTCATGGTGCTCGCCGACGGGGATGACACGACCCCGCACATCATGCTCAACAATATCCGCAGGGAGCTCACGAACTGGTCTTCGGCCACGCTGTTCGACTGGGCGGTATACAATCCCTCGGGGCTGCCGCTCCCGGTGCGGTTCTCGCTCAGGAGCCCGGACGGTTCGGAGACGTACCTGTCCCTGACCGAGGAGAACCCGCAGCCCGGGGTGGTATATACCTTCGGCAACATGCTCGAGATAGACAGCGGCATCGAGGCGTTCAGCGTCGAGATGCACTTCACGTCCGGCGAGGCCGTCCTCAGGGAGCCCGTATCGTTCGAGGTCGACAACACACAGAACTTCGCCCCGGTCAGCGGCGCGGATTTCATCCTGAACCCCAGGCTCAGGAGCAACACCGAATCCGACCCCGCGACAGTGATAAATGCCGCCGACGGATCGGTGATACCCGCGGAGTTCAGGGGATTCGGCTTCGTGAGCGACGGCTGGGTCACGGACAGCAAGGGAGTGAGGTGCCTGCGCGTACCCGCCGGACGCGAGCTCATCATACATTACGAGGCGCTCGAGGATTACAAGGGGGGCACGAATGTCAACAAGACCGGCTCCCTGACATTCGAGATAGACTATGCCGTGAGGGCCGTGACAGACGAGAGGACGCCCGTGCTGCGCATGTGCTCATACTCCGGCAGCGGGAACCCGTTAGGCTGGGAGATGCGTCCGCTCGAGGCCTGCTTCATGACCCAGGGCAAGGTCGCCAGAAAGAACCAGGACATCGGCTACCAGGAGGGCGAGCGCACACGTGTGGCCGTCAACCTGCTCTACAATCTCTCCGGCTCGGGCCAGAACTACTGCCGCATGTTCGTCAACGGCGTCATCAACCGCGAGCTCAACTACGCCGACAATGATGTGTTCGTCCAGTACGTCGACGGTGTGGAGACGTCCCAGGGCATACGGATCGGAGGAACGCAGGGCGCCGATATAGACATCTACTCCATAAAGGTGTATAAGAAGGCGCTCACGTCAACCGACGTGCTCCAGAACTACAAGGCGTCTCTTGATGACACGTATGAGAAGCTCGCTTTCGCCGCGGCCAACGACATCATGTCGAACGGTCTCCTGGACTGGGACAAGGCGTTTGAGAAATACAACGTCATCAAGTGGATAGGCCGCTATCCGACATATGGTGACGCCAAGAAGGACACATTCCTTGGAACCCTCGTCATACACCAGCAGGGGCTCCCAAGGCATAGCGGCGTCATAACGAACGTACGGATGAACGGCCAGGGGACATCCGCGATGACCTATGACTGGTGGAACGGCCAGGCAAAGTATGGCGAGGATTCCGTGTGGACTGACGAGGAGGGAACCGTGCGGGGACGCGGATTCCAGCTCGCTCCCGACATGCCCGTGTCGCTCAAGGATGTTGGCAAGGTGAACTTCGCCTCGTCGATGCAGAGCCACAAGATCGGCGCCACCGCCCTCTACAACGACCTGTGGAAGGCGGTATGCGGAGGCTCGTCCATCACCCGCACTCCAGGTTACGAGAACTGCCGCGCAGCCGTGCTCCAGAAGCCTTTCCTGTTCTTCGTGCAGGATGACGAGGTTTCGGAGCCCCGTTTCGCCAGCTTCATGACATTCGGTCCCGGAAAGGGTGACAGGCCCACGTTCGGGTTCGACAGCGAGAGATTCCCCGACTTTATCTGTATCGAGGGCGCCGACAACGACCGCGACCTCGTGATGGGACGTGTACCCTGGATAGACGGCGACGTCACAGTCGACGGCGAGGACATCCTCTATAACGGCCAGAAGCAATTCAGCCTCGTCGGTGGCGACATCTCGAAGATCGCCCCCTTCAAGAGCGCCTGGAATTTCGTGTTCACCCATTTTGATGACATTGATTTCCACCGCGGCACCCTCGATGATCTCCAGTCCGACGTCTCGGCTGACACTTCCAAACATTACTGGGTCACCGAGGCCGGAGAGCACAACGCGCAGTACGACCTGTACCGTTACGATTTCATCAACAGCAAATGGGTCGACGCGGGAACCGGGAAGACCGCCACCGGATACAGCAAGGTCAACATCAACACCCAGTGCGGCAACATAGCCGGCGGGTCGAACTGGGAGGAGCAGAACAGGGCCTTCAAGGAGGCGCGTCTGTCGCTGTTCAAGCAGGGGGTCGGGAGGCATTTCGACCAGACACAGGCTCTCTTCACCATGAATTTCTGCAAGTTCATGGGTGCCTCCGACAACCGTGGCAAGAACACCTACGTCTATTACGACCCGGAGACAGGACTGATAGGATGGTTCCAGGATGACCTCGACTCCATCTTCCTCACCGACAACGTCGGCCAGGCGAGCAAGCCCTACGACGTCGAGGAGCACGACAAGGACGACGCTGGAAACCCGTACTGGAACTCGGAGAGCAACTCGTTCTTCAACCAGATGGAGCTTGCCTTTCCCGACGAGCAGCGGGCCAACATGAGGGCAATCCTCCAGGAGATGGCCCGGCTGAGCGACGACAATACCGTCCTCGGCTGCTTCGAGAGATATTTCTTCTCGGTGCAGCGCTATTTCCCCGCTGTAGCCTACAACGAGGTCGCGAGGCTCGTCTATGAGAGGGCCCGCACCCGATATGTCCAGGGTATCTACCAGAACGGCACCGACCCCATCACGCAGAGCTGCGGCGACTCGTTGCAGCGCGAGATGCAGTGGGTGAAGCGCCGCATCGCCTATATCTCGTCCTACGCGAGCTACGGCGAGTTCGGACGGCGCGACGGCGAGGGAGCCGCCGGGTCGCTGAACTTCCGCTCGATAGTCAGGAGGGACGGCAGCCGCCCGGCATACTCGTTCACCCTCGTCCCGCACATCTCCATGTACCCGACCTTCGCGCTCGGCAGCACGCTGGTGTACGGTGCCGGGAATGTCCGCGCCCCGAGGGTCAGGGCCGGGGAGACATATAAGGTAAACCTCGGATCGTCAGACGGAAACACCAACATCTTCCTGAACGGCATAGACCACATGAGGGACATCGGAGATTTCACCGACAAGAGCCTCGGCGAGACATTCAACCTGACAGGCGCGCGCCTCACCGAGTTTGTCGTGTCGGGCGGCAGCGACGTGCAGTTCCGGCCCGCGTCCATGGTTGTGTCGGCACCGCTGCTCCAGCGCCTCGTGCTGAACGGTGTCGACACCCTTGAAGGCAACCTCGACCTGTCCGCCAACACGCAGCTCAGGGAGATAGACCTGCGCGGCACGTCGCTCTCAAGCGTGACCCTCCCCGCCACGGAACACCTCGAGACATTGCACCTTCCTGCCACGCTGACCTCCCTGGTGCTCGACGCCCAACCCAACCTGAAGACGCTCACGCTCGAGAGCGTGACAAACCTGAGGGAGCTCCGCATCACCGGTGCTCCCGGCCTGCGCGGCCAGACGCAGCCACTCATACAGCTCGCCTATGTCCAGGCGAAAAACCTGAGCCTTGTGCAGGTCGGTGACATAGACTGGAGCGGTTTCCCTGTGGAGGCCATGATGTGGCTCCACGGCATGGGCGCCACCCTCACGGGTTCGATCAGCCTCACGGGAACACTGACACTGGGCGACAAGATTGCTCTTGCCGGACAGTATGGCGACATAGATGACGCCGGCAACGCCCTGCACCTGAGCTATGCGACAAGGGCGATAAACTCCATCGCCGTCAGCGGCCCTCCGTACACCCCGGAGATTGGCACATACGGATACACCCTCACATGCGCCCCTTCCACGGGCAATGACATCGCCATCAGGGACGGCAGTCCGGCCATCGAATGGTCCATCGACGGCAGTGCGGTACCCTACGCCTCGTTCTCCGACACGGTCAACGGCCTCCTGGAGGTGTCAGCCCTTGACGGGAGTGGCTCGGACATGCGCCATATCATCAGGTGCTCCATCACCAAGACAAACGGCACGGTGCTCACCCGCGAGTATCCGGTCGGCTTCTATCGCCGAGTTCCGAAGATAGGTGACTTCGCATACGCGGACGGAACTTTCGATGACCTATGTTACTCCAACAAAACGGTTGTTGGCATCGTCTTCAAGCTGGACGAGATGTGGCAAGGGGACGGTGAGGCCGAGCCGACGGTATTCACCGGGTACGAAAAGCCGAGCGAGTTTTTCAAGTCCACACGGCAGCTGGTAGGATACCGGGTGCTTATCGACTGCAAGGAAAACATATTATTTCGGAGCTCTGATGGATTCATCAACTTGGATAACGTCTCCTGGGGGCTATATCCCGACAATGGAGGGTTAGGCCATGGTGAAATTCAGAATGAGATGCTGGCTGCTACGGGATTGTCCAATGTCTTTGACATCGACATGGTCGCCAATGTCGCCGACCATTGTATGACAGGCGAAGACGATGGTCGTTATCTACTTGCGACCAATTATTATGATGTCGGGACGGATGACGGTTTTCATGATTATAGTACCGTGTCCGGCGGTGTGACGGACTGGCGGGGGGAACAGAAGACCCTGGCGATAATACACCACGCCAATCGTATAATCAACACATATCTACACTCCGACTCGAATGAGTCCGTCGGAATATGCTATACTGATGACGGAGGTACGGAACATTGGTTCGCGGGGGCGCCCGCTACAGTCACAGAACTGGCTGACGCGATGGAGATACTCCACAGGGCTAACAACAACATTAATAAATACCAGCAGTTCCTTTACCCGGCTGCTTACAGCTGTTATCTCTACGAGCCGAAGGTCAATGTCAACGATGGAGAAACCTTAGACCCGCAATATGCCGCGACAAATTGGTATCTTCCAGCCGTGGGCGAATTGGCACGTATATACAGCTTCCATGCCAGATCCAGGACCGGAGGTATTGGTGCGACCAGTAATGTAGGACGGGGCACGTCACCTAACAAGAGCGTCATCGACGGGATGATTCAGGCCGCACTTGAAACCGACGAACCCAATGATATAAAGGCGAATGTGTCGCCGACACACGCTGAGTCTGGTGATTACACTTATACCGAGCAGATGGCGATTAACAGGTATTTTCATTCCTTGGTAGATGCGGAAAAGCCTATCTACTCGATGGCCTTGTGGCGGATTCAGGTCGGGGACAATCCCTTTACCTTTGCCAGTCATAAGTTGAGCGGCCACTGGACGTCCACAGAAGCAAACCACCAGAACTCGTGGTTTGTAAATTTCACAGATGGGTATGTCAATAACTGGGGCGGACATGAATACGGTAACAAGTGGAACTCTCGCGTGTCTCGTCCTATTGTAGCATATCAATTCTTTCTTTGACCATCTGGAGATGATGATGGATCCTATTACCCCAAGACTACTATGACACAGACATGTAGATTCAATGAGCAGCCCCCGACAGTGAATA
>OLOX01000644.1_pt1 | contig 36630 bp, 53 predicted proteins | sample 1672091 | NCBI WGS metagenome assembly OLOX01 (sample SAMEA3136644, study PRJEB25190) | human gut metagenome | reverse complement strand
CTAATTTTTCAAGGTCACAATCAAACTTCAGCTTCATCTTGCGCAGGCTCTTCCTTTACAGGCTCTTCCTTTACATGCTCTTCGGGCACCTTGTCAGCGCGCTTTTTCGGTGCCTTGCACTCTTTGTAGCCGCTATTCTTGAACGCTGCAATCTGCACAGGATGAGTGAGCTCTAACGTTTCTTTACCATTAGTTAACCACATATAACGTCACCTCTTATTCGTGAGTATGCTTATAAATTGCTTTTGCTTTGTTGGTCAAAATAAATGCATCGTAGTAAATGCGGCCTTCCACCAATGCACCATTGATGCCAGGCGGATTATCGTGAATCTTGTACTCGGTCAACTTCACAGGCGCACAACACGCTGCAGGGTGGGTAATAATAAAATCAGTCTTTGTCGGCATATAAGTGCTAGGAACTACGATAATGGCCACGCCATCAATCATGCCGACCTGGCCTTTAACCAACATATTCTGCGCAATGTCGGATGCCTTTACAAAGGTTGCGTCCAACTTGATGGACTTGTAAAACGCAGGGGTAACATAAGCGACACGGTTTGCTAAGGGCACCTTTGCGTCAGTCAGCGCAACTTGACCATCTAAAAACGCAGAATATGCATTTTTATCGGTGATTGCTGCAGGGGTAGCGGATGTGCCTGCGCCCGCTGCAATCTTGCTCAGACGATAAATATCAAGCTCGGGAATAACCTGTTCGTCAATCTGACGGGCCAAAGCCTTGCCTGCTTCTTTCAACAGCATCTGATCGTTTAAATTGCCCTTGTCAATGGTGAAAGTAAATGCTCTATCACGGGACAAGGTCAGCTCCTGCAAAGTATCGTCCAACTCTGCCGGAGTGCCATAACGGTTTGCACCAGAACGGGTATAATCGCCCATCTCAACAGTGCCAATGGAATAAACCTTTACAGTTTTTACTCCCACAAATTCATATTCGTTGTTTACCGCAGGGGTAGTCACAGCGCCCAGGGTAAATCTTTCATCAACTTTAGTAGAATACTTTTCTGCATAATTTACAGTCATAACTTAATACCTCTCTTTGTTTAAGCTCCAAAACCTTCAAGGAAAGCATCAGTGCCACCACCAGCACCACCGCCAGCACCACCGCCGCCGTTGTTGTTAACCTTGACTGCCCAGGCATTGTCTTTCAGCCAGCTATTTACGCCATCCTCAACGGATACATCTTTGCCGTCAGCGCCTGTATATGCAAGGCTATCATCATCGTTAACCTTGATATTGTCCAGCAACAGCTTTGCCATGTCCTTCGGCGCTGCAGCATTGCCCTTTGTCAAAGCCTCTACTGCCTTCGCCATCTTTTGGCTTGCAATGTACTTTGCTTTCTGCTCGTCTGCCTGCTTGGTCATATCTGCGAGCTGGGTAGTAACAGTCTCAACCTGTTTTGTAAGCGTGGTAATCTGCTTTGCAACCTCATCAGGCTTTTTGCCGCCTTGGGCAAATTGGTCAAGTGTGGCCTTCATGCCTTTTGCTTTCTCAACAACATCATCGCTATCAGCCAGACCAACAGCTTCGAGCACATTCTTCAGCTTAGTTGCGTTCTGCTCTCCAGCAATACGATTCTTCTTTGCTTCATTGTTCAGTGTGTTGATTTCCGCTTTAATGGCAGTGATAAGCTCTGCACCATTCTCAACCTTTTCAAGTGCGGTGTAAACGTCTTTTAATTCCATGTTTTATACCTCCGTATATACGGGCCTCCGCCCACCTTTTGCCTCTCCAGGCATATAAAAAAGCAGACTCCGAACGTAATGTTCAAAATCTGCTTAATCAATCATTAAATTTTTACAAAGTCACTTTCTTCTTTTCCTTTTTTCGGCGTAAATACTCCATGCTTTATCGAATCGTTTCGTTTCTTCTCGCAGTTCCCTATTTTCGTCCGGCGAGCCTCCATCTAACCCCGTAGGGAAAGTGTCTCGGTATGGGTCATATTTTTCAAAAATCTCCATTCTTCTACGAAAATGCTCTGCAACCAATTGTCTAGCCTCTGCATCCGCTAACTTAGCTACATGCGCAGCGTATATAGCTTTTTGCCTAGCCCTATCCTCTTTTGTAACCATTAGCAATTCTCCTATAATCGTACTTGTATTTTTTTGCAAGAATTTCATTGATAAAATGGAACCCGTCTACATCCATGTCAATGTCCAGCCCATCAATAACTACTTTATCTAAAGCTTTCGCATAAGCTTCGCCACTAAATTCGTGCAAAATTTCATCATAGGATTCGTTCGAAGTGCCAGGCTTGCGCTTTATTTCATACGCAAAGTCTTCGTCAAATCCCCTTAAAACGGAAAATTTATGCTTGAAAAATTCTCCTAGGTCAAATTGACTGAACGAATATCTTGTTTGGTTTATCGGATGGTTATGTGTCATGTATGCACCTTGCAACACATCATCACTCAGTACGTTAATGTTGACGTTTGCCTCTCTGCCTTTTACATAAAAAGTGCGACCATCTTTAGCAATTATTATAGCATTCTCGTGTTCACTAGGCAAGAATATGTTCTCATAAAACTTCAGCGTATCCATAATGCGCTCTTTGGGACAAACACCCAAATATTTATATTCCCCTACCCTAACATCAGGGAACACATCTTTAGTGTTTATATTTCCCAACCTGCTTTCGGGCGCTCTAAAATCAACATAACTACGCATATAACTGCGCCAATCCTCGCCACGCTCCCAAGCAGCAGCTCCCTTGATGCCTAACACCTCTTTACGGCGAGCCTCTGATAAATTCTTCAGCCATTCGTTCCCCCCTGTCTGCACCCGCTCGTCCTGTTCCTTCATGTTAATCTCTCCCATGAAGATTTCTACATAGCGGCACAGGCAATGCGGATGCACTAGTATCTTAGGGACGCTGTTCTTAGGGTAAACTCCCTTCCCAAGTCCGTACAGGTCTGCACCTGCATACAGGTCGCAAATGTCGAACTTCGGATGCCTTGTGCCTAGCTTGAACCTTATCGCAACAACATCTTCGTCATCCATTGCCTTACGCAAGAATCCGTCTGCATATGCTCTTGCCATCTCCGTTCTTACAATGCGCTCCGCAACATAGCGTGATTTTTCATTGACTGCTACCTGTATCGCCTTTTCTAGCTGTTCTTCCGTGCCTTCCTGCACTGCCTTCACAAGTTGGACGTATGACGCACGGAGAGCCTTGTTAGGCGCTCCATTCCTGCCGAGCCTTACAATGTTACCTAAAGCCTTTTTCTGCGTCTGTATGGTCTTCCTATCGCCTAGTGTGGCCTTTCGTACTTGCTTGATGTACTGCGGAAGGTCCTGCGCCCTCACAACATTCCCACCCTGCTCATATCCATCATACAAAGCACGAGCCGCATCTGTCCACGCTGCATTACGTCGCATCTGCTGTCTGACTGTATCAGCAATCATATTATGCATCTTCTGCTCCGCTCCATGCAGTTTCTCGGATAACTTCATGCCGCTGCTGTCCCATGATTCAGCAAGGTTGCGTGCCCATTCCTTTTTCACTTCGCCAGCAACAACACTAGGCACAATACCATGGCCATACGCTGCCGCCTCTACCAATGCCGCATGCACATTATCCAACCTAAACACTTCGGGGAACTCTCTGCGCACAACATCAATGGCAGCATCAATCTTCACGTCATGCAAAAGCAAATCATACAGGCGGTAAATAACCTTGTTGGCCTGCTTGCCCCACTCCGCATTAAGCCTGTTTATTAAATCTATCAGCTCTTGATTATTCTTCGCCATTGCCTTCACCGCTGTTAATATAATCTAACTTCTGCTGTTCCTGCAGGTTGCGGTATTCTTCCACCAGCGTGTCAAATTCGTCCGCCTTCAGCTCCGGCAAATAACTTGTCAGTATACGTTTAAACACTTCAAGATTAAAGCCATCACCAAAATTCAGCCCTTTGGCAACCTCTGCGTTAGCAAGTTCCTGCTCAACCTCGGAAATCTTGAAGTCGCTCGGATAGTTCACCTTGTAATCAAGTGCAACCCCCGTCCAGATGCTAAACATTCTTGCAACCTTCATTTCGGCATTTTCTACAGTGTCGGCAAAATCTGACAAAATCTGATTGGTTGCCTCATAATCCCATGCTTTCGCCTGCCCGCTCTGTAACTTGCTCGAACCTGTCACATTGACTACAACGGCCATGCGGTAAATTTCCTGCTGAAGGTTCGCAATCTGCGTGGCCAACACTGTCGCAGGGTCTGCTGGGGGCGCAATGAATGCAGGGGCGTGACTGCTGTCTACAGGGTAACTCAATGCATTGTTAGTGCCTAGTGTAATTTCTTCTTCTGCGCCACTGCTCGGGTACGTCAGCACGCTAAATGTCTGATTCATCATAATTTCATTCAGCCAGCTGCACATATTGAAAATTGCTAAGTTGGCACGGGCCGCACTTGCAAATTCGCTCGGTGGGAAAGCATCATGTGTCTTGTGTTCCCTGCTGAACAACGGAATCACGGGCACACAGCCGATATGCCAACTTCCCTTACGTTCCCCCTTACTACTTCTTAAAGTCCACCCCTCAGCCGTCATAATGCGTGTAGCAGGAGTATACTCATTATCTGCATCAGGCTCAGCATACACAAATTTAGTAATACGCCCAAACTTATCCAACACAACCTCTTTGACTGCTATTGCGTCAATAACAAATGCATACGGCAGGTTGTTTCTGTCCCTCTCATAATCTGCCAATGAATTTACTGCAAGTCCTTCGGCCATGTCCATTACAATATACGCCACGCCGTTCAGCTTGGAACTGTGTGCAGCCTTCTTCATCAGCTTGTCGATTCCATCACCCAGGAAATTTACGTCATTTGCAAACAACTCCCACGCCTTAACTCCAGGGCCTGCATAATCACGCACAGCCAATGTCTTAAACACAGGGGCAACGTGTGCATCTACGCAAGGCTTGATATAATTCAGATAATAACTCAGCTTCTGCCTTAAACTGTACTTGTCTGCAGCTTCCCGCTTATGCCTTACGAGATATTCGCCCGTCTGAAAACCTCCACGCCCTGCGTATGCATCCTCCAGCAACTTATATAATTCAATCTTATCATTCCGCATGCTCTCACCCTCCTAAAAATCTACTCTTGTCGGCGTTGTCTTGATTCTCTCCGTGATGCTCTCACATATTCCCGTCAATGCGTCCTCAGCATCATCATGGATGTTCTTGCCTTCCTTTTGGTACGTAGTCAAGCTCTTGTAAAGCTCGGGCCACCTGTTATGCCACCCCTTTGGGAAGTAAATATGTTCCATGCACCATGTTGCGTTGCTCAATATCCTTGCCTGCTTGTTGCGATGTTGGGTGAACCAACGTACTTTTGTTACGCTGCCCCCTTTTGCCTTCAGCAGACGCTCCACATTCCTTGCAAAGCCACGGCCGCCGTTGTTGCTCTCAATGTCGGCAACCTTCACACGCTGCCTGTATAACATATCAGCCACCGCAGGCTCGGTATACTCCATGGCCTTTTGAGTGTAAACCACATCTAGGATATAAGCATCATCGTTGAAAGTAACACCATAACAATAACTAGCCAGGTAATCGCTACCTGTATCGGCAGTATCTGTATAGCTGGCAATTCTCTTGAACAACGGCAGCTCTCCATCATATGTCTTGAAGCCGCTATATAATCTGCCCTTGATGTCGATAGGCTCTTGCTGGTAGTTCGCACTCCATATGTCGAATCCCATTGCTTTTTTCTTCTCGCTGCAACTCTCCCATGACAGTATTTCATCGCATAACATTCTTCCATCGTCCTGCACCACCTTCATGTTGATATGCACAGCATTGCCGCCATAATGCTCCAGCACGCGCCCTGCCAAATCATCAGTCGCCCACCTTGTCATAACTATGATAATCTTGCCGCCTTCCTCCAAACGGGAAAGCATAGTGTTCGTGTACCACTGCCAGTGTTTTTCCTTTGCTGATGCATTATATGCTTCCTCTGCACTCTTGATAACATCGTCAATGATAAGCAAATTACAGCCGAAGCCTGTTGCTGTGCCGCTAGGGGATGTTGCAAGGTAGTTATTGTATCCACCTTCCAACCCCCAAAGGTTCGCCGCTCCATCACCCGATTTTATCCGCACGTCGGGAAATACATCGTTGAACACAGGTATAAAAGCATCTGCCTTTTCCTCGTTGATGCTGTCACGCACACCTTTTGCAAATGTCTTTGACAATACCTCGTTATAACTGCCCGTCATTACCTTTAAGCTGTTGTCCCTGCCTAGCAGCCATTGTACAAACATCTGCAGTGTTCTGCTCTTTCCATGTCGGGGCGGCAGGTCCATAACAAGCACTTTTTTGTCGCCTGCATAAAACTCTTGCAGTACGTCGCACATCTCCTGCAGATACTCCCTGCGCTCTTTATAAAATCTCGGTGCCATCAAGTGGCAGAAATCAAAAAACCGCCTGCGGGCAAGCTCAACACTTGCACCAAAGGCGATTCGCTTCCGGACTTCATCACGCATCTTCAGCACCTTCCATCTTTGCCAATGCTCGCAGCTGTCTGTCGCTCAGTCCTTCGTATGGATTTTTAACCTCGGCAGCCATGCGGATTTCCTGCTGGTCGCTCTGTCCCAGGTAATTTTTACCGAGGAAGATGGCCATTGCCGGGGACTTCTCCGCTAGCTGCCATTGCTTCCTGCGCAGGGAGATTTTGCCGCCTGCTCTTTTTTGTGTGAATATTTCGGAGAAAGATTTCCCATAGGTATCTTTACACCACCTCGTCAATGTCTTGTCCGTCACCCCGAAAAAATCACAAATCTCGGCTTCCGTTGCCTGCATAAAGCACAGCTTCTCAAATTGTTCTATCGGGATACTTTTCTTCGGCCTTCCTGTTCCCATACTTCCCACCTCTTTTCTCAGCATTATATAAACATCCAATCTTTCGGCACATCTGCCATCTTCAGCATCATCTCGTTAGGTGCTGTCAATCTGCAGGGAATGTCGCATTTTGCAATATTGGTAAAATATTCCTGCTTCTTCTGCAGAATATCCTCATCCATCACGTGGCCTACAATCTCATACGGCTTGTGGCAGCAGTACATGACTTCTCCACGCTCATTTATGGCTATCTGTGTGCTGTTGGCCACGCAGGAAGGGAAACGCCTTCTTACCGCGCCAAATTTGTAATTCAGCACCAATCTTTCGTCCTTGATGTTGGCCAGATAGCTCATAATCAGCTTTCGCTCTTTCTCATTGTCCGGCTGATTGTAGTATTCGCCTGCTGTGCTTTCTACAGGGCGAATGACAATCTTGTCAACGTCCTCACTTTTCCAGAATGTCCAAAACTCCGCTGATTCCATCCAGCTCTTGCCTACACACTGAACAACAAGCTGCGTCTTTGCTCCTGCCTGCTTCAGCTCCCGTCTGTACCTGCGCACATTCTCAACAACGGCTTCGAAGCTGTCTACACCTCTGATCGCCTTATAGCTCTTACTGTCCCATGCATCTACGGAAATCTTTGCGAATACAGGCTCCATGTAGCAGTAGCGGTTGAAGTTGGTATTTATGCCATAATTTACGCCGTTGCTCTCCAATGTCTTTACAATCTGCGTGAAATCGGGATTCACTGTAGGCTCACCGCCACCTGTCAAAATCATGCCTTTTACACCCAGGTCAAGCAGTCTGTACATATACTTTTCAAAGTCCGCTGCTCTCATATAGCGTGGCTCGGTCTGCAATTCCTTCCAACGGCCATACGCACAGTATCCACATCGGTTATTGCAGTAATTTGTCAAGAAAATATCTGCTGTAATAGGCAGCCCTCTCCGCACATTCTCCATGTTGTAAATCAGTTTATTATCACTAATCATTCCTTTTTCCACCTTTCGCTAATGATACATGGCGCACAATTATTCCAGCTAACAGCATGATGTATCCTAGCGTGCTTTGAACTCATTGCACGGACCTTCACCGCAAAGGGAGCAAATACAACGCTGCTGAACGGCTTCGTATAGCCTCCGCTCTCTTTGTATACCTCGGTCATACCTCCAGCGAGCTTCTGTGTCGGCTCTGGTGTAATCCCACACTTCGTAAATGTGAAGAACAGCTTACCCCTGTTGCTCAATGTTACATACGTGCTTACATCCTCATTCTGCTTTCCACAGAACCAAAACCGCCGCTCTACATCACAGATAAAGCTGTTCATTGCTTTTCTTGCAAGGCCTTTTTTGAAAAATCCGCCATTGATTCCGCCAATAAAATCGCCGCCCTGTGCCATAGCAATAGTTGTTGTCTTTGTGCTTTCCATGAATCCGATCATGGATTCTATAACCGCATCAAGGTTTGGAAGCAGCCTCTCCCTCAATCGTCCATCATGCTTATCTTTTTTGTACATGAAGCGCTTAATATCATCGTCAAGCTCCATGAAATAGCGGTAGCCTAAACTCTTTGCCACATCAAAACAAGCATTTCTTGCATATACAATCGCTCGCATATCTCCGTCATTAGTGCCTGTATCAATAATGGCAGCCATTGCCTTTTTATCAAACACCTGCACACGCTCCGCACCATACTCCCTGCGGTAATCGTCAAGCTGTCTGTCCAGGTCATCACACAATATATACCAATCGCCCGTATATCCCGAACCTTCTAATGCCTTTATTGTTGTTACGCTGCCTGCCCTGCCATTGCTGCAGATAAATATACAGAAATCATTCCTCATTTTCGGTAAGTTCCTGTAATGTCTTTGACAGCTCTACATAGCCTTTTGCTATTGCGTCCTCGTAATCAATAATCACCAGCGCAGAATCCTCCATCAGCTCCTGTACATCCTTCGGCGCTTGTGCATAATATTCGGCAATGTACTTGTAGTTAAAAACATAGTGCCTTGTCGCTGCCATCTTCAAAAATTCCTTAATATCCTCGGGAACGTCTGAACCTTCTATGCGTTCCACAAGCTCATCATGCTTGCAGTGATCGCAGAGCATTTGCAGTGTTACGTCATCCCCCTGCACCTCATATTGCGGTATTTTTGTTTCACTGTTGTACATCGGGGGGGCACTTTCTTCCATGTCCAAATCAGAGAAGCCAAAATCAGCCATATCAATATCCACAATCTCGGCCAGCTCCTGCTCCAGAAGTTCCATGTCCCACTCCGACAACTCGGCCAGCTTATTGTCCGCCAATCTGAACGCCTTCACCTGCTCATCGGTCAACCCTGCTGCACGGATGCAGGGGACTTCTTCCAGCTTCAGCTTCTTGGCAGCCTTCAGACGTGTATGGCCTGCAATAATCACATTATCCTTGTCTATAACTATTGGATTGATGAAGCCGAACTCTTTTATGCTGTTGGCCAACTTGCCTACGGCCTTATCATTGATTCGCGGATTATGCTCGTATGGAACTAAATCCGCTATCTTAATACTCTCAATCTGCACAGTTTATACCTCCCTTTGTGCAAATAAAAAAGCAACTTGCAAAATCTGCAAATTGCTCTGATTTTTGGCGGGATACTGCGTCGACAGGGAAAATGTTTGAAAACCTGTATACGCCATAGCATCCCATATTATTATAGCCTACGGCCATTATTAACGTTGGAGGTGTTGATAGGATTCGAACCCATGTAGGAGGAAAAGGGATAGCCTCCGGCAGGAAAATTCTGCTAAAACCTGCCCTCATTGCCCACTCGAGCACAACACCAGGTAAACGGCCACACTTTAAATGCGGCCGCCCTTTTGAAAGGAGACTCAATGCATCAACAACGAACTTGTATCAACCTTCTAAGCTCAATTATAACTATACTACGGCAGAAAACCTTTGTCTAGTACGGACTTTTGCTGTGAAAAATCCATGAACTACAAAACACCCAAACCGCAGGCAACACCTTCAGCAAAAGCCAATATATCGGACTTCATCACGAAGAAAATTGTTCTGCGTACTCCTACGTTTTCCATAACTTCGTCATTGCTCATTCCCTGTTTATAAAGCTGTTCCAGGATTTTCCCTTGCACACCGCCGCTATAATGTTCTTGCACAATCTCAACCATCTGCAGCCAACGCTCGGGACGTCTCAGATTAAAAACACGGCCTGCACCATAACACACAACAACATTCGGGAGTTCGCTTGCGTTGCGAATGGCTCTATTAGCCACAGGGTCGCCCGTAGAGCAACTTTTTCCGCATCCCCCTCCACTTGTACCACCTGCATCGTTTCGACGCTCCCAGACGGCTTGGCGGACCTGTGATTCGTTTCTGAAAACCCATTCTACCAGGTTATTGCTTTTCACTCTTTCCTCTCCCTTCATACCTCACGGAAAATCATATCGGGATGCCTGTACAAAAGCAGTTTCCGTTTCAGCTTATATACATCGGTGCGCATCCCTTTTACGTCTATGACCTCTACACGGCCGTCAGCATATTCAACCACAAAATCAGCAGTATATGTCACTGCCCGTTCTGCTTTTCCATGATGCCTGAAGCCTTCCTGCAGTACGAATTTATGCTGGCGCTCAAAATCCTTGACCACTCCACCCATACGCAACATCTTCAGCTCGCAATAAAAATCGGCTTCCTTATTGCTGTCAAATATGATTCCGTCGACCACTGTTTTTTTCGCTCTGTATTTACTGTAAACCATTCCTCGCCCCCTAGTGTATTTTTCCCCTGCACTTGTCTGCTATATAAGCATCATGCGACTTAATCTTTGTGTAACTCACAGCACGCAACATACTATACAGCCGCTCAGCCTCTGCGGCCATGTTCTTGCGCCGCTTGTATGCAGCATAACGGCTACACCGGGCGTGGCACGAAATCCTGCGCTCGGTGCAGCCTTTACATGGCGATTGAATCAAAACGGAATTTCCTCGTCAAATACTTGACTGCCCATCGTAGTCCAATCTTCAGCCCTTTTTGGCTGTTGTTGCGGCTGTGCTGGCGGTGCTGGCTGTGCATCTGCCTTACGTTCGATGAACTCGAACCGGTCTGCAATAACCTCAGTCACCCAACGTTTAGAACCATCGTTAGCATCATAGCTACGAATCTGCACACGGCCTTCGACAAGCACTCTCTGTCCCTTGCCTAGGCTGTTGCCCGCAAGCTCTGCACTCTTGCCCCAAATTACAACGGGGATGAAGTCCGCCTCTTTCTTGCCATCTGCGGCGGCGTATGGTCTGTCCACTGCCAACGTGAACTGCGTAACCACCTTGCCACTCTGCGTGTAGCGGACTTCAGGGTCTTTTGTCAGTCTGCCCAACAGGATAATCTTATTCATGCTTTTCCGCCTCCCACTGCTTAACCATGTAAAGCTCAATAAGACTATATAAAGCAATATCTTTCAAGCTCTCGTCAACCTTCACGCCATTAATATCATGTGCATACACATGAGCAATATGCTTACGTGCGTATGCTTTGGCTTCCTCATACATAGCAGGATAGCTATCGTCCCCCACGCTAAGCAATGCACCACGGCGGAAGTTCGCCAAAGCATCACCTGCATCACCTGTGGAATACTGTTCATGCTTTGCTCTGAGCTGTTCTTTCAGCTCGTCAAGCTGCTGGCAGATAAACTCTACAAAATCCATAACTACACATCTCCAATCCTTACGAATTTCTCACCGTCAAACTGATAACCACCCTCGGGAATAATCAATTTTTCGTACCAGCTCGGCTTAATCTTCTGCGCCTTAAACCATAACTGCAACACATCGTTGAGGTCACATTCAAGTAATGCTTTGGCAACTCTAGGACTTTCAATCATTTTGTCAATAAATTCATCTGTTCCATTTTCCTCCAGGGATTCAGCCTGTAAAGCAAAATCATCTATCAGAGCACCGACGTTAATTGATGGCAGCCATGTTGTTTTACGGCAACGGAGCACATCCACAATATCGCCCTTTTCAATGTCGCATTTGTCCAGCACATCTTGCAACGCCTCTTCGGGTGTCTCACGGACTTCAGCTTCATACTCTCCCCAGCGGCGCTCAGCAATGTAAAATACCTGCTGTTTATTTGCGTCCTCGACCTCACTCCAGCGAGCCACTCTTGTAAGCTCCACAAATGCACGCTGCAGGTAATAATTTTCACCGCTGCAAAGCCAATCATTAAGCAATGCAACCACAGAATCAACAAATTTTATTTTTTCCTGTTCAGTCATTTTGCACCCCTTATGCTACCTTCGGCGGCACTGTTTCGCCTTGATCCGAATTTTTCTCTGCCTCAAACAAAGACGTCTGCTGACGCACACCGCTCAAATACTCTTCGGCCACCAATACAAGCTTGCGGATGGCGAAAACACACTCTTCAGTCAAACAGGTTTTTTCGTCCCACTCTTGGTCGGGATTGTAAGGCATCTCCGGCTTATTCGGCGTGTTGATGTTCAGCGGAGCATTACTGTTGTAAAGCTCCATGCTGGCACTGATGGTTGCGCCCATTGTATCTGCTTCACCACCATAATTAAGGCTTACGCTCTTAACTGTGATGCGGTCAATGTAGTCTTCGGGAAGCTCGCACATCTCACTAACAAATTGTCTGAGGTCTTTCAATGCCTCCAAAAAATTCGGTGCTGGCTCTTCTGTGCATTTTGCCGTGTACTCATTCACAAAACCTGCTCCCTGCTGGTAGGCAATATATACGCCCTTTTCACTGTATTTGATTTTAGTGTAGCGGCGGTCGCCTAAAGTCTTGCGCTTGTTCCATGCATCGGCAGCCGCTTCCTCTGTTGCCTGCGCTGCACATGCACAGCCGCAGTTAACGCAACGCACAACCTTTGCCCCTTTCTCCGTAAACATTGCGGCCGTATGGCCATAACATACAGGGCACGGCTTCAGAAAAATTTTCATTTTTTGTACCTCACTTTCTTAAAACAGCTCCTGCTGGCTCTCAATCTCCGCAGGTGTCTTTGTGGTAATCCCAGGATGCACACTCGCCATCCCACGTTTCATACGGCGCTCGTAATGCTCTCCATGCGGCGCCATGTAATTTTCGTCGACTTCCTCGGGTGTCGGGATGTAATATGCAGCAGGCAACGGGATGCCCACACACAACTTTTCAAGTCTGCGCTTGCCATTAATGATATGATTGCGAACAAGATTCATGTTCGTACCATCAGGCCAAAACGGGTCGCTGCATCCCTTTGTGCGCATATGCTCCCACTCGCTGAAGCTGTGCACGAGCCTTGCTGTTTCTGCTTTTATCTGCTCTTCGGCAGTCGGCTCTTTTCTTGTCATTTTCTTTGCCTCCGCTTCTTCGCTCCACACTTCTCGGGGCGGTTCTGGCACATCTTGCATGGGCGGTCGCACTCCCAGCAACATATGCTGCACAGCTCATTGATGGAACAGCCACTCTCAAAGTTACAGGTACATTCCCACTTCGGTTTCAGCCGCTCCACTATATTCGGTTCTCGTGATGTTGGAAAATTTTCGGGGACTAACGGATTCGGCTCTCTGTAATCTTTTCGGCCACGCTGGCAAACACAACCCTTCTGCCTGCCATTTATCACCGCTGCAGCTTCCGCATCATACACCCTGCCACAATCACACCGCACTATAAGCCGTGCTGGCTTATATTTGCCCTTTGCATCAAACTCCCTAGGCTTAACGCCTAGCACTGTGAGCATGTTATATTTATGCCCACAGTACACAGAATAATCTTTTGTCGGCGTTCCCATATCTAAGCCACCTTACGGAAGGAAACTTCTCTTCGCTTATCAAAGTACGGGATGTAATCCAAAATGAACTCGGGATGTTCCTTGCCATAATTCACATCATTGAGGAAAATCCGCAGCAGCAAATGATTGTAGTTGTCAACATCATTCGCCGTCATGCCTATCTGCTCGGCCATGTCTGCAACTTCCTTTGCTGTCGGCCAATACGGGCCAAACACACGCCCTTGACGCATCCTGCTCAATGTCCAGCGCAACAGCTTTGCATTGCTCCGCCCTTCCTTTGTGTCAGCATAGTTTACCGGGCGTTCCTTCTTTGCCTCTTCGTTCCTGCTGATTGTCGCTTCGACGTGCTCTGTTTCTGCCTGCTGCAAGGCTACCTGCATCAACGCAGGGCAGATTACTCTTTCCGGACTTACTATCGCAATGCCCTCGGCCTTCTGCCACCGCTCACGGCTGATGTTGCGTGGGATGAACACTCTTACAAACAGGTCGACCGTCTCCAGGATAATCCTTGTAGCTTCCTGCACCCTGTGTTCCTTGTCCACGCTATAAAACAGCTCTTTCTGCGGAAACTCCTTGCCTGCTTTGTACAGGCCTCTGACGGTTATTTCTACGTCACTCTTTGTGATCGTCGCCACTGCTTTCACCTCCAAAGGCAGCATCGAACGGATTCTTATATTCCTGCTTCGGCTTCTGCTGTTTTTCTTCGCTCCACCCTTCAGTAAACATATTCCGTGCCACACCACCAACATACGCTATGTTGCGCTTGCCTCTTTTACAAGCAACCTTGATTGCTTCCAACACTATCGGCAAGCCATAATCTTTTTTCAACTGCTCCAGCTCTTCAGCAATTACAGGAGTAATGGGCGAGATATTTTGTTCCCAGATGACGATGAGATTACTCTCTCTTATCTCTTTACTCTTATCTCTATTCTCTATACTCTTATCTCTATTCTCTGTCGTGACTTTTTGAGGGACATCTGAAGGACAAAGTTGTGACAATGTCACACTATCCAGCTTTTTATTCTCACGACTTCTTCTTTTGCGAATAGCCGCAGTCGATTCACTTCCGACCATATCTTGAAGCTTCAGCATCTTGATTGCACCATCGTCGAGAATTTCAACCAGGCCTATACGCTGCAGCACCTGCATTGCCACCATGACAGTATCTGCTTTTGTCCTTGTGGCTTCTGCCAACTTCTCCGTGCTGTACGGAATCAGCAAATTACCCACTGTACGAATCAGCTTGCCGTCATCTTTGAGGGATTTCAGACACAGCTTCAAGTAAAATAAGCAGTATTCCTTGCCGTTCTCCTGCTCTTCAAGCCATTCTATAGCTTCATCTTGAAAGAAATCCTCTTTCAGCTTCAGCCAATAATACCGCTTGTCAGCCATCTTTTCGCCCCCATTCTTCAAGCATGCTGTCCAATTCTGCATCGCTTCTAGTCTCAATGCCCAAACCTTTGCATTCGTCAATCACACCATTAAGCAGGCAACTAAATTCCCTCGTGTCATACGTATGTGAGCCAAAGTAACATTGCAGTTGTATTCCTGTTTGCCCGTTGATAGTAACCGGGCCAAGCTCACGCACTGCCTTCCATTCGGCTTTCACTTTCTCCACCGCCTGCGGCTTGACTATGATATGCGTAAACACTCCATACCGCTCAAGCATCTGCAGATAAAGCTCGTCCTTGTCGGTATACAGAACCCTGGCCATCTCTCCCAACAACGCCCACAGGTACGCATTCGCATCTAGGGAACGTTGTTTGCGTTTTATGGTAATTTGTACCTGTAAAACTTTTCCCTTGCTCACAGCCGCTATGAGGGCCTGCAGGGCGCTTCCTAAATGCTTTGGAATCGGGATTGTTATGCAGCCATTGAAGAAGTTAACCTGCGTTGTATCAAACTTCATGGTAGAGCCACCTCAGCATGCGCTTGCATTTATCTTGCACATAATGGCCATGTTTACCATGATGCACCTGCCAATGACAGACCACGCACAGCATAACCATGTTATCAGCGGTATCTCCACCGCCTTTGCTTTTGAACACTACATGATGAGGCTTCGTTCCTTCGGGGACTGCATGACCACAGTTGACGCACTGCCCATGGTCACGCTCGTAAACCTCTGCACATACTCGTTTTAATGCCGCCCCATACAATCTAACGGGGCGGCGCTTAAACATCGGTTTCACGGCTTATACGCTTCTCGCATTCAGCACTGCTTCAATGCCGCTGCGTGCGTCTTGATATGCGGCATCTGAAAGCATTGCCCTAAGGCTGTTTGTAGGAACCTGCTCCACATTGTACCAGCCACCGTTACTGCTCATAATCTGCAGCTGCGTGCCGTTGATGTAGCGTGCCTTGCCTCCACAGCAAATACTTGTAACCTGCTGTTTCTGCTCTTTAACGGCAGCCTTCTTCTTGCCTGCTTCTACCTGCTGGCAGTATTGGTCGGTGTCGGCATCCTTGGTATCATCAATGGCGAACAGGCCATTCAGACAATATTTGCGAGCATAGCTGCTTGCCGTGCCTGTAATCTGCGAGCCATCCATGCCCTTCTTGCTATCCTCTTCACGGGCAAGGGCACTGTTCTCAATGGCTTCTCCACTCTCCACATCAGTGAAAACTGCAGTGGCCTTGATGTAGAAACGGCCTTCCACAAATACCAGATCATCGCCAACCTTAAGGACTGCCTTATGTTTGGCCAGCACAGGTTTCGCCGCTTCCAAAATGTCCTCACAGCTTCTGTACTTATACTTGCCAAAGCTGTTATATTGGCCTTTCGGCACCTTCAATTCGGCCTGCACCAGCATCAATTTTTCAAAAACGCTCATCACTTCGCCCCCTTATTTAATCGTCAAATTCTGACGTGTAACCAACGCACAGCCAGGAATTTTCTCGCCTGCCTTAATGGCTTTCTTTACCGCAGTTTTGTCGAGCTCCGGCTCACGCAGTTTCAAAAACTCCACGGGCACATCTGCCATGTAGGAAGCATCGAACTCCACTGCTTCAGACTTGCGGAAGCTCATTGCCACCTTCGCAGTCTCAAACTTCTTGCCGTCAAGGTAACGGCCTAAGAATCCCTTCAGGCTTTCGGCCTTATTGCGGCGCACCTTCTCACGTTCTGCCATGGCATTTTTTTCTGCCTTGATTGCATCAGCCTCGGCCAGCAGTTGCTTGTACCAGCAGCCAATATTTTCGAGCTTGGTATCTCTCTCCATCTCAAGAGCTTCGATGGCTTCCAGGTCTACAATTTCACCTGTTTCAGTATCCAGCGCACGCTTTTCGTCAAGTTTTACGCACGCCATGATTCTCGCATCAATATCAAACAATTTCACAGCTTATTCCTCCTCTTCCTTAATGCTGTCAGCAAATTCAGTTTCATCAAACGGCAGGCCATACTTCTCGGCTGCCTGCTTCTTGCAGGCAAGCAATTTGCTAAACCATTCAGTAGCCATAAATTCAATGCCTTGGTAGTTTACGTGAGCTCTTGCAAGAGCCTTGTCACCTTTGACATATTCAATACGCCATTCGGCAGCATCTGGAAACATAACAGCGAAAGTGTTGAAGTTAATGTAAGCATAATTTCCCATTTGGCTTGTGTGGCCAATCATGATTTCGTTGGTCAGCAAAAGGCTAACTGCACCGCTAATCAAATTGCGTGTTCTATTTTCTGTAATCTCCATTGAGTGAACCCCTTTCAAGTGTTATAATTAAATTGGTTTTTTTATAAATTGCTTTGCCGCTCAGTTCTTTGCTGGGCGGTCTTTTTTTACATACAAAGGAATTATGAGCTTTTGCCCAGGTTGCAAGTGGTGACTGCCTGCCATTGTAAGGCCGTTGGCCTTTTCAATGTCGCACATCACTCCACGCACATCGTTGTAACGGTCCTGGCTATCCATGTAGCCTACCGAGATGCCCCATAATGTTTCGCCAACCTGTACAGTGTGCGTATGCCGTTCAATCCCAAAACTAGCAACATACATAGCAGAACACTGCATAGCACAAAACACGGCTACGGCAAGTACCATGACTGCCAACAACATTTTTTTCATACCGCTTTCACCTCCTTCCGCTTGATGCTCTCCATTGTCTCACGGCGCATCTTTTCAAGTGATGCATGAAAATCAAACGCTGCATCATGCTTCAGCAACGGCTTCGGCGTGGTGATTTCACGGAAGTAATTATCCACTTTCTCCACATCCAGAATCCACTTGCGGCCAACACGGCCTGCAGCAATCTCATGCTGGACAATCAGACGGCGAATCAATTTATCAGATACGCCACGGCTTTTTGCATATTGGTTAATGCTCATTAATTGCAAAGTCATGCCTGCACCCCCTTTTCGTTGTCGTAAATCTTCTTGAGGCTGATTCTGAAAATATGGGCAATCTCTGCGGCAAGCTCAATATCAAGTGTCGCCTTGCGGTTGCCATTCTCTATCAAGTGATAGTATTGGCGGCTCATACCCAACATATCAGCCATGCGCTGTTGCGTAAGTCCCTTTGATGTTCTAAGTTCCTTGAGCCACTTACGGGCCATGCTTTCACCTTCTTTCTAAGCTTCCTTGTGGGCTTCGGACCACCTTTGGCAGCTTTACAGGGAGGAATGCCCTCCCTGCCGTCAGCTTTCGGGAATGAGAAGCTTTGCTCTCAGCTTCTCTGCTGTTTCTGTGTAGTAAATGTAAACTCCAGCTGGCATAATAAAGTTAGCGGTTCTGACCATGATTTCCCAGCGTTTTTTCTTTTTGTTCGAGCATAAGCAAATGGAATGCTCTTTCTTCGCTTTGCTTACGCTGCGGTAAATTTTCAGCAGCTGCTGAACTCTCAGTTTCTTGTTGTTCATGCCTGCACCCCCTTAAAACTCCATGAAAGTCATTGTCGGCTTTGGGACAGTGAACTTCATCTCTTCAACGTGATTGCCAAGTGTTTTGAGTTGCTTCACAAGTGCATATGTGCGAGCTTCATCAAACGGAAAGCTCTCGCCCTCTTCGTTCGTCTCACAAAGCAACACGTTTCCGCATAAAGACTGGCCAAAAACCATACTTGCAAGTTCATTGACTACTGGCTTGCTATGCTTCAGCAGGAATTCATCATCAAAAATCAGTGTTACATCGGGCATGAACACTATCTCACGGTCGAACGGTATTGCATGGAACGGAACCTCTTTGATGTCGATTATTTCGCAGCCAATCAGCTCATATGCTGACTTCAAGGAAACTTCTCCATCATACGGGATTTTCTCAATCACATTGCGCTTGCCGTTGTCATCAACAACAGTTTTTACTAAGACTAAATAATTCATATCTCGTCCCCCTTTTTAATTTTTAAGCTCTCGGCACAGGGTTTGAACTGTCTGCCTGCCAGCTTTACAAGGGCTCTCGCCCTTGTCATCAGCTTTAAAGCTCTATACCTCTTTCCGCTGCAATTTCTTCCAGCTCTTCAAAGTGCTCATTCAAGCATTGATGATGCCATGGGTCGCGCGAGCTGTTGTAAATCTTAATCAGCCTAGCGTTTTCCTGCTTTAACTCTTCATTCGTCATGTCTTTAGGTTCTTTCATTGGTTCTTCCTCCTTAAATTTCAATTTCGCCTTCAGCAAATGCCTGATAAATGTCTTGAGCCATCAAGTAAGCATCACTAGCTTTTTGGTATCTCTCGTCAGCTTCTTCAGTAATTTCATCATACACATCGGCTTGTTCTACTCTGGAAGCATTAGGATTATTCTCAAGCCATGCATAGTAATCATTTTTGGCTTCTTCCAAAGCTAACTCTTTGTTTAGCTTTTCTTGGTAAGCTTTGAGTTTTGCTTCTTTCAGCACACCTACGATGTAGGTTAACTGCTTGTAGTTTAATTTCATTTTTTCGTCCCCTTTCAATTTTCCATTTTGTTATCTACGTTGTTCTATATCCCATTTCGTTTACATATCTAATTATAACACGCAAAGTCACTTTGTCAACAATTTGTTATACGAAGTTTTGAAAATATAACTTTTTGGGGAGTTGCTTTATTTTGTCAACGGAATGTTATACAATTTTATTGAGGTGATACAAAATGTTGAATTTAAAACAACTTAGAGAACAAACCAATATGACACAAGCCGAAATCGCTAGGGAGCTTGGATTCTCTCGCCAAACCTACAGCAACTATGAAGCTAACCGCAGGCAGCCGGACCCCGAAGTCCTCAAAAAACTTGCTGACTACTTTAATGTAAGTGTTGATTATTTAATCGGCCGGGAATCCCAAAGCCAGGAAAATAAAAAAATCCCCAAGGACTTGAAAAAAATCCTTGAGGAAGAAGCTGTCACCTTGAACGGCCGTCTGCTCTCTGATGCTGACAAAGAAAAAATGTTCCGCATTGTCGAAGCTGCCTTTTATGAAGCTAAGGCTATGAATAAACGGAAATAAGGTGGCCGTCATGCCTAAATATAATATACCTCTTCGGGTGCGGAACCTTGTCAAAAAATACGGCACCGCCAACCCTGTTTTTATTGCAAGAATGCTGAATATTCACATAAGATACGTTGATACACCTGCCCAGGTGAACGGCTTTTGGCTGAAAATCCTGCGCCGTAAATTCATCTTTGTAAACGCAAACCTCGCTGAGTGGCAGTCTAACGCCGTTGTTGCGCATGAACTTGCGCACATAATACTTCACCCACATTATCGCCTTTTCTCGCTTGAGGGCCGCTCCTATTACTCGAAAACTTCCCATGAGGACGAAGCAAACCGCTTTTCGGCCGAACTTTTGCAGTACATGGATGTTGATAAATGTTTCACGATGGCTTTTCTCGAGCACGGCTGGCACTCCGAAAACACAAAAAGCCCCGCTTTGTAGCGGAGCTCTTTGCTGTCCTAATCAAACGCAATATGAAAGGGGAGGTGATATGAAAAACCTTGTCTTCGGCTAACTATAATATACCACGGCAGAAAACCTTTGGAAACAAAACGGGGCGAAAGGAGAATCATCAATGAAACGTAAATATGGCCACGGCACTGTTTGCTTTGAATCGGCCAGGAATAAATATAAAGTTGCTATTGTCGCCCCCGATGGCCACCGCATCACAAAACGCTTTGACACGGAAGCTGATGCTGATGCATGGCGCATTGCTACCCTGCACGAAATCAACATAGGCGAATACATCCCTGTGCAGGCAACCACCTTCGGCGAATGGCTCACTCAATACCTAGGACTGTTTGTACAGCCTAAGGTACGGGAAAAAACCTTTGTCAGCTACCTTGTAGTCGCTGCCCATATCTCGGCGGACTTTGCCGGAAAGAACCTGCAGAAAATAACTACCATTGATGCACAACGCTTTCTTACTTCCCTCGATGTATCTGCATCCATGCGTAAGCGTGTGGCAAAACTACTTGCCCGTGCATCTAAAAAAGCATATATCATCGGGAGCATCCGCAAGGACTTCATGCTGGGCGTGGAAATCCCCACCCCCGAGCAAAAGCCTATTGAAATTTTTACGCTTGACGAAATCCCCAAAATCTTTGCGGCCATCAACGAAAGTCCCATTCTGCGGCGGCATTATCCCCTCGTCGCTCTTGCCCTTGCATCAGGTGCACGCATGGGCGAAATGCTCGCTCTTACCCCCGACGATATATACACAGATGCGATAGTTATCAACAAAGCACTTGTGGAAATCCAGGGCAAAGTATCCCTGCAGCCGCCCAAAACACAGGCAGGCTACCGCCGTATTACTCTCCCTGCATATATCATATCTATGTTGCAACAGCTTGCATCCCTGCGGCAACATGATCAGTTCCTTTTTCTCAATACGCAAGGCAATCCCTGTTGCTCGTCCAATGTTGGCAGAGCATGGAGGTCAATCATCAAACACGCAGGAATTCCGTACCGCAAATTTCACTGCCTGCGTCACACGCATGCAACAATGATGCTGGCAGCACACGTACCTGTTTTGGAAGTCGCCAAACGGCTCGGCCATTCCAAAGCAAGCCACACGCTGAATCTTTATGGCCATGCTATCCCAGGCTACGATAAAAACCTGCCCAAATTGGTCGACGAAATCTTTCAAATCGGCAGTGAAAATTCAGCAGGTCACGTGGTCAATTTGCCATCTTTTCCCCAACTTTTCAGCAACAGTGTTCCCACAGTGTTCCCAAAACGCTAAAAATCACCTTGCATCAAAACATAAAAAAAGCCCAGAACCTAGATTCTGGGCGGGTTTCCAATGGAGCTACTGACGGGATTTGAACCTGCGACCTACTGATTACGAATCAGTTGCTCTACCAGCTGAGCTACAGTAGCACATAAGCCTATTAAATTTCCTGCTGCATCGCAGCCTCTTCTGCTGCCTTAGCTGCTGCCATCTCTGCCTTAGTACGGCGCTTTCTGGCCTTCTTGGCACTGTTAATGCCAGCCTTTTTGATAACCTTAGCCAATTCAGAGATAATATGCAGCTCGTCTACAGAACAATCCTTAACCAGTTCAGCCAGCTCATTGCAGTAAATCTGCTCGCTGTGATGAATGTTATCACACAACAGCTCGTCCACAGAAACATCCAGTACATTAGCCAGATGAATAATTGTAGGCAGGCCAAGCTTAGTATTACCGGTTTCTATATTGCTGATATGCGGAGTTGACAGACCAGTTAGATTAGCTATATTTCCCTGAGTTAATCCTTTTCTGGCACGAGCGGCCTTTATCCTCAGTCCAATAGCCTTGTAATCAATATCTAACTTCACAAACGTTCTCCCCTTCTACTTAATCACATACTAATAACATTACAATTATATCTGATATCATCGTAAAAGGCAAGAGCCATTTATTTTTTTATAGAATTTTATTTTTTCAACACAGGCACTGTCAAACTACCCTGCGGCATCAACAAAACCTTATAATCTTTGCCAACATATTTTTCTGCCAGCTGTATTGCTTCCTCTACACTGTCCACGGATTCAAACAGCAATTTCTTAGCAAGCTCTTTATCCAAAGCAGAAACAAGGATAAAATGCGCTTTCTTCATCAGGCGGGTGATAGCAAAAGCCTTATGCGCACCGATGACAAAATTCTTTTCCAGCTCAGCTTTAATAGCATCCGGCGAGGGATTTTCTTCCAAAGCTTTTTCCAAAGCGGCACTGCCGCTACCTTCTTCACATTCGCCGAGGATAATAATTACGCCGCCGTCCTTAACAGCACACCAGGCATTATCCATCGTCTTTTGCAGCTGATAAATATTGATATCCTTAGGATAACCGCCGCAGCTGGCAATAACTACATCCGCAGGCTCACTGATAGGTACGCCGTAAACCTGCTCAACAAATTTGCAGGCCTCAAGATGTGCTTCATACCAGTCACCGGCAAAAACCTTCAGGAATTGCTTTTGCGCATCCAAAATAGAATGGAACAGGAACATCTTATGCTCCTTGGCAAAAAGACGCACGCCCTCAACCTGATCATCGTATACAGGATTGCCATGCAGCTTGCCTAATTTTGCCTCCGGACTCATCATCAGGCTATGGTTCTTGCGAACTGTTTCCATAGCGGCAACACCGGGCAGCACGGCCTTGCGTCCGCCGCCAAAGCCGCTGAAGAAATGATAAACAACGGTACCGGTCAAAATAACCAGGTCAGCATCGCAAACATGCTTATTGAGCCATACAGGAGTACCATGCTCTGTTTCGCCGAAATACTCAAAGTCATCCTGCACATGGCAGTCGCTGTTATACATTTTCAGGCGTTTAGCAACATCCTCGCCGACCTGCTCCACCATTTCCTCGTGGCTCATGCAGCGATGTGTACCCAAAGCAAAGACAATATGCATATCCTCATCCTTAACGCCCAGTTTATTCATTTCGTTAACCAAAATGGGCATAAAGGAATGCGTGTTGGCAACACGGGTTGAATCGTTACAGATAAAGGCAATTTTCATTCCTGGCTGCACCAGCTCATCAATCGGTGCGCTGGCGATAGGATGATACAAAGCATCCAAAACAGCTGCTTTTAAATTCTCCAGCGGCATCATCTGCTTCATTTTCAGTTCGCCCAGAACATGCTCCTCCGGCAGAGAAAACTCCTTATAATCATGACCATATTTGTACTTATAATCAGTCATCTCCGTACCTCCTCCTGCTTAGCTTAAGCTATTTAACTTAATTCTATTCTATCATATCTGCTATGAAAAATCTTTATTTTTTGGGCAGTGAAAGTAATAAAACCGTAAAAATAATGCACGCCATACCGATATAATCAGCCATTGCCAATTTTGTGTTCAGCAGCAAAACTACGGAGATAATAGAAGCCAAAGGCTCGGCGCAGGAAACCAGGCTTGCCTTGGTAGGGCCGACAATTTTCAAACCTGACAGATAAAATGCATAGCTCGCAATAGTCGCACCCAACAGCAGATACGCAAAAGCCAAATAACCGCTCATATTCCAATGACCTGCGGGCGTAAAGGGATTACGCCAGATAATCAATGCCACGCCGCTGATAAGCTGGCCCCAGCCGATAAGCGTTGCCGCAGTATATTTTTTGAGCATTTGGCCCGGCTTAATGCTGTAATATGCATAGGAAAGCGCAGACAATACACCGATTGTCAATGCCATTGGCGAAATCGCCAGGCTATCCAGACTGCCGTGCGTTGCGATAAGAAAGACACCGACAAGCGCGCCGACAATGCCTATCAGTTCACGTACGTCAGGAATTTTTCTTGACTTATAGCTCATCCACAGCATTACATAAAGCGGTGCCATGTACTGCAAAACCGTCGCCGTCGCCGCATTGCACAAACCGATGGTGTAATAAAAACCCAGCTGCGCGCCCAAGATACCTAAAAACGAAAACTCAATAATATTCCAGGTATCTGCCTTAAGAATAGCAAAGATATCCTGCTTCTGCACAAAGGCCGCAAAAAGCAGGAACATACAGCCTGCCAAAATCTGACGCGCCATGCAAAGCCAGATCATATCTGCCTGATGATATTGATACAAATACTGTCCTGCTACACCGCCCATGCCCCAGCAGGTTGCGGCACCTATAATCAGAATTATACCTTTGAGCAACTTTACCGCTCCTCTCTCCCAATATATTTCATAGAAATTTTATAGACATATCAGTACTACATAATATAGCACCTAATCAAAAACTTGACAAGTAAAGAATATAGTATATTGTCAATATTCCGCTTACTAAACTGTCCCTGATTCGCTTCTAAAATTTCATGAAAGTCATTCATTTGCCTTATGAAAGTTATTCATAAAGACTTTAAAGTTGCTCCCTTCCAGATATTTTTGTGCTAATATAGATATGAAGACAGTGAAAAACTATCTATTACCTCTAACAGCTTTCCTATACACGACGCTGTTATTTTTATGGTTTATCTCAGAAAGAAGGGTTTAATAATGAAAAGTCAAATATGTGTGGCCAGGGAAATCATGCGTCAAAATCTGCTTACTGTTAAAGCAGATACCACTATTAATGAACTAATCAGCATTTTTTTGCGGGATAAAGAAGTTCAGGATCTGATTCCGGTCGTTGAAGAAGATAATAAGCTTCTTGGTGTTGTCACCATGGGAGATATTCTTTACAAAAAGCTTTATCCTTACGGCCCGCAATACATTGATGTCATTGATGCAGGCAGCTATTATACTGGTTACGGTCGCTACATGACTTCTTTCCAAAAGCAGCTCAATACCTATGTCACTGACATCATGACCCGCCATGTGCGCTGCGTAACACCGGATACATCACTAGAAAGTATCATGCTGCTTGCCGTAGACGGACATATTCCTAATATCCCTGTCATTGAAAAACCAAATACTTTAGTAGGCATTATCACCCGCAGAGATATCTTAAAAGCATTAGAAAATACGTCTTCCAATTTTTCAAATGGGAACTAACAGCCTTTACTTTTCAATAGCATAGATAGTTTTCCTGTATTTTTAAATTGACATTAACAGACTGATAAGCAAAACACCAAAACCCAAGGTGACCCTGCACTTTGGGCAGCGGTGTTTTTTATTGCTTAGCGTAGCAATCTGCTAATACGATGAAATTAATTCATTAGCTAAGCATCAATTATTCATTAGAAATTAGCAATATTATCCGTTATAGTATTGATCGTAAGGCAGTTCAGTTTCCCTATCTTCTCCCTCCACTGTACCAAAAGCACAAGATAGAGAAGCTGAGCTAGTCGCTTATAGAAAATTTTCAGGAAAGGAAGTCCTATTCTCTTGGATTATCAAACACCCCTGGCCGCCGGAATTTTTATTCTGGCCTACGCCTTCATAATTTCAGAAAAGATTCATCGTACTATCATCGCCCTCTTAGGCGCTGCGCTTATGATCTGGAGCGGTATTCTGACACAGGAAAGTGCTATCAGCCATATCGATTGGAACACGCTGTGGCTTTTAATAGGTATGATGATCATCGTTAACATCACCAGAGAGACAGGTCTGTTCAAATTTCTGGCAATCTGGGCAGCCAAAAAAGTGCGCGCCAATCCTACTGCGTTGCTCTTTGCTCTATCTGGTATTACTATGGTTTGTTCCGGTCTGTTAGACAATGTAACCACAGTTTTACTTACCGTTCCCCTGACTTTCAGCATGGCTTCCCAACTGCAGGTTGATGTCAAGCCTTTCCTGATCAGTCAGATTCTTGCCTCCAATATAGGCGGCACAGCAACGCTTATCGGTGATCCGCCAAATATTATGATAGGCAGTGCTACCGGTCTTTCTTTTGTTGATTTCATTACCAACCTTGCAGGCATCTGTCTTTTCATTTTTATCGTAACTGATTTAATTCTCATTCTACTTTATCACAAAGGGCTCAAAACAACACCAGAAAGGCAACATCATGTGATGTGTATGGAGGAAAAAGACCAGATTCAGGACTGGAACCTGCTTTATAAATGTCTCTTCGTTCTGGCTTTAACTGTTGTTATGTTTGTCCTGCACAGCACCTTAAAAATTGAATCTGCTACTGCCGCCATAACCGGTGCCGGTCTGTTGCTGTTACTTGCCTGCCACAGAAACGAGCCTATGATCAGCCGTATGCTGAGCAGCGTAGAATGGTTGGCGATCTTCTTTTTCGCTGGATTGTTCGTCCTTGTAGGGGCTTTAGTAGATACCGGTATCATCAGCATGTTGGCACAGAAAGCTATGGAAATTACCAGCGGTAATGAAACTGCTACTGCTATGCTTATTCTCTGGATGAGCGCTATCTGCTCCGCTTTTGTGGATAACATTCCTTTTGTAGCTACCTTAATTCCTCTGATCAAAGATATGGGAAATATGGGTATTACTAATCTGAACCCACTTTGGTGGTCTCTCTCATTAGGCGCCTGCCTTGGCGGTAACGGCACTCTCATAGGTGCATCCGCCAATGTGCTGGTAGCCTCGATGGCTACTAAGCGTGGTGTGATTATCACATTCCTGCAATTTATGAAAATTGCTTTTCCGTTAATGTTATTATCCATTCTTATCAGCAGTGGATACATTTACCTACGTTATTTATAAAAAATTTAGAAAGAAGGAGTATATTATGTCTACAGAAAAATGGTTACATGTTCAGGAAAAAGCTCAAAACAACAATGGTATTTCAGTTTTAGAAACGGAACCCTGCTTCAGTTTTGCAAATGCCGAAAAATTACCGCATCACAGCGGTCTCATCGGCAAATGGGTAGATTTAAAAGAAGAAAACGCATTAAATCACACCCCTTCCGGTGAAAGTATTATTGACCAGATGATAGAACTAGAGGGTACCAGCGTCTGCCAAAGTATTGCTGAAGAAGATAAAATGTGTAAGGATATGCGTAAAATTGAAGATCCCTTTGTAACAGACACTAAATTTAAACGTCTAGGCGGCACTTTCAGGAGATTCTGATAAGCTTACTACAAAGGAAAATTTTTCTTCAAAAAACGGGAAATACCCTGTTGCCTTAAAATGAGACAACAGGGTATTTCGCGTTATGCACAGCAATGTTCTTATCTTTCTGCTTCTTTAGGAAACAGCTCTTTTCCGATCTTACGACTGGCACTGCTGAAACGCTGCAAAATATATTGTCTGAAAGCATCAGATGCCGGTGGCATTTCCGCCGCACTATTCCACGCCAAACCTATTTCGCGTTTACAGGAAACATCCGTAAACGGAATGAATACCACATCCGGCAGCACAATAGTAGTGATTTTAGGTAAAATGGAAACTCCCATACCCGAAGCGATCAGGCCTGCCAAAGTATGTACATCATCTCCCTCATAAATGATATTAGGAGTTATCCCCGCCTGAGCAAGAAGCTGTTCCGAAAGCAGACGTAAATTATAAGAACGTTTTAAAGACATAAACGGTTCACCTGCCAGATCCCGCATCATGAGAGATTTGCGTCCAGCCAGCCGATGCCCCTGCGGAACCGCAGCAAAAAGTTCTTCAGAATATAAATATACCCAGATAATATTTTCCATATTCATCAATGGCGGACAAAGGCACATATCATCCTTTCCTTCCAGCAGATTACTGGTCAGAAAGACTGAATTATTTTGTGTCAGGACAAACCGGGCATGGCGATGCAATTTTCCATAACCTGCCACCAGTGAAGGTATTAAATCTGTCCCTAACGAATGAATAAAAGAAAAATGAATGAGACCTTTTTTAGGGTCATTCATCTCTTTCAGTTCTTTCTGTCCTTTTTTTAATTCGTTGAGGGCTTTTTCAGCATGCGACAAAAAATATTCTCCCGCCGATGTCAAAAACACTCCCTGTTCTGTACGATCAAATAGGGATACGTTCAACTCACGTTCCAGTTTTCCTATCGAATGACTGAGTGCCGATTGCGTAATTGCTACCGAACGTGCTGCCTTGGTAAAATGTTTTATCCGCGCCAGAATTACAAAGTACTCTAACTGACTAATCTCCATTTATTTTAGCTCCTTTCCTATATTACTAAGCGAATTTCATTTCTATACTACACTACTTTAGAGCTAAAAAATAATAGCAAATAATCATTAAAGTGATGAAAAAAGCAGTTACTATGACATAACGTCGCAGTAACTGCTTTTCAGAAACAGCTATTCTGTTATCAATTAAATTACAAAGTAGCAATAAAGTAAGCAATGCTGCTTACCAGTACCGTTAAGGTAATCATCATCGGGTCAGCGATAGATGTACGGTAGTTTTCCGGGTTATAATGCGTGCGTTTACGGAACGGTCTGGCGTCGAGGAAATCCATCGGATTGCTCGTAAGATCCATAAACTTTTCGTACAGTACGCCCCAGGCACTGCCCAAGCCACCGCTGATTGCACACAGCAGCATGCTGATACGGACGATAACAAAATCAATCGGCTTACGGTAGAACCAGTCTGTATCGAGGCTGAGCGCTGTATGAGGCTCCATGCGCGGCAGGAACATCATAAACGGCACCATAGTTACGACAAGAATTTCCACGTAGCTCAGCATATGCGCTGCAGTGAACGGCTGGTAATCGGGATAACCGAACGGCAGATAACGATACAGCAGGTCCGGATATACACCGTACAGGAAGCAAAGCGCTGCGCCGAAGCCCATGCCGAGATACATATTCTTCGGCAGAAGATTTTTAATTTCTACATTCTTATCGGCATCACGCAGAAAGATGAAGTAACCCATCTTCAAGGTAATGGACAGGAAGGTACCTATGCTGGCAAGCTCCAGCAGTGTATATACCCAATCATAACCGGCAGCGGATGCAGCGGCAATCGTAATCGTTTTGCTGATGAAACCGTTGAAGAACGGTACACCGGAAATGGAGAACGCCGCTACAAAGAAGCACACAGCCACAAACGGCATCTTTTTCGCCATACCACTGAGCTGGTTAATCTTACGGATACCAGTTGCATAGATAATCGCACCGGCACACATGAAGAGCAGGGATTTATACAGGATGTGCGAGAAGGCATGGGCCGCAGCACCATTCAGTGCCATCGCAGTGCCAACGCCTACACCGGCAACCATGAAGCCGACCTGGCTGATAATATGGTAACCGAGCAGCCGACGCATATCGTTTTCCATAATCGCATAGGCAGCACCGTAAAGCGCCATAAAGCAGCCAAAGCCCATCAGGAAATCTGTTCCGGCAAAGATACGGATTAAAGCGTAAACAGCAACCTTCGTAGTAAAGGAGCTTAAGAATACGCTGCCTGTAATCGTGCCTTCGGGATAAGCATCAACCAACCAGGCATTAACCGGCGGAATTGCCGCATTAACAGCTACACCGATTAAAATTGCCCAGAAAGCAAGGTCATGCGGAGCCTTAGACAGATTTGCAATCAGAGAATCACCGCTGCCAACCTTCAGGAAGATACCGAGCAGCAGCAGGTTACCGCCGAGCATGTGCACCAAAAGATAACGCAGGCCTGCGCGACGGGACTGAGGAGTATTGCGGCACCAGATCAAGAACAGAGAGGTTACGGCAAGTGCTTCCCAGAAGAAAATCAGCGTCAGCCAATCCTTAGCCAGTGTTACACCAAGAGCGCAGCCGGCGTAGGACATGGAGCAAAATGCTTCCATGCGGTTCTCGTTATGACAGGAATAAATGCCGCCGATGCAAGCCATCAGCGCAAAAATCATGCAGAATACATAGCTGAGCTTATCTACAAACATGTAACCCAAGTGATAGCCTGTACCAAAAAACTCAATGCTCAAATCTGTGCCAACCGGCATAGAAAGTGCAGCAAAGAGGGCAAAGAACGGACCTATAGCCAAAATAAACTTACGCAGCATTTTCGGCACAAGTACCGCAAGAACGCCCACGGCAATGAGGATCAAACCGGGATGAAGCAGATTACTCATCGTCCTCACCTCCCTTAGGATCATCATAGTAGGTTTCATCACGCTGCAGCAGCGGCGTCATGATAATTTTTGCCAGAATAATCAGCAGCCAGCAACCGAAGAAGCCGAAGAAAATATCATAGCCAAACGGCAGCGGCCACCACGCAGGACTGTGCAGATGTACGCCGCAAAGCTCTCCGATTGCGGAAAGCACGAGCACGGCAGCAGCTATCATGTAAACAGTTTTCTTGCTCATTACATCCAACCTCCGTTCCAGCCTGCGCAAATAGCGTTGGAGGCCATTGTTGCCAGCTCATAGAAGTGCGGATAAATATCCGGCACGATACCGAGGACAACAGCGATAATAGTTGTAACGCAGATAGGTATCAGCATCGAGTAGCTGATATCGCCATATTCACGGAACTCCTCCTGCGGATCCTTGCGGAAGTATGCCATCTGTACAACAGGCATCAGATAGCCGGCAGCCAGAAGCGCACTGGCAACCCAGACGAGAATGTACAGAGGCTTGCCTGCCTGCAAAGCGCCGAGTGCCAGATTCCATTTGCTGACAAAGCCAACGAGGAATGGCGTACCGGCGATACCCAGAGAAGCAATCGTGAAGCAGGCCATTGTTACCGGCAGCTTCTTGCCTATGCCATACAGCTCACTGATATTGTTTCTGTGTGTACGCGCGATAATCAGACCGGCGCACATAAAGAGGGTAATCTTCATAACAGCATGAGCCACAAGGTGCAGGTAGGCACCCTTGATGCTCAGCGGAGAAATCAGCGCAGCACCTAAAACGATGTAGGAAAGCTGGCCGATAGTGGAGAAAGCCAGACGACGTTTCAGATGATCCTGACGCAGAGCAATAAGCGAAGAAATGATAATGCTTGCCGCAGCAGCCCACGCCAATACATCAACGACACCGATTTCCGCCAGCAGCTTCGGACCAAAGACGAAGCCGATGATACGCAGTACGGCGAAAACGCCGGTCTTAACAACGGCAACGGCATGCAGTAATGCAGATACCGGAGTTGGCGCAATCATTGCTGCCGGCAGCCAGCCATGCAGCGGCATAACCGCAGCCTTTACGGAGCCTGCCAAAATCATCAGTACGAAGATAGCCTGCAGCACCCATCTCGGAGCCATATCCGTAGTCAGGAAGCCGCCGGGAGTAAAGTCCATCGTACCGCTGATGCAGTAAACGGCGATAACGCCGGCCAGGAAAAGCTGACCGGAAATCAAGGTATAAATCAAATACTTACGGCTGGCCATCAATGCTTCCTTGTTACGCTTATGCAGTACCAGCGGATAGCTTGCCAGAGTCAGCAGCTCGTAAAAGATGAAGAAGGTCAACAGGTTTTCGGCCATCGCAATGCCCATTACGGCACTCATGCAGATAGCAAAAGCAGCAAAGTAACCGGTCTGCTCGCTTTCGTTATTGCAGCGCATATAGCCGATGGAATAGAAGTTCATCGGTACCCACAGCATCGAAGCGAGCACCGCAAAAATCATGCCGGCCGGATCGGTACGCAGCGTCAGTCCCACGGTATCGGTAATTTGGCACAGCGTCCACTGATACTGATTGCCGTCAAGGACAGCAGGCAGCATCGACAGGATGATACCGAATTTAAGTACGGAAGCGATAACGCTCCAGGTTTCACGCAGGTTAGGCCAGCGTCTGCTGAACGCGATAAGTACAGCAGCTATAAAAGATACACCAACCGCCAGAAATGGTCTGCAATCTAAAATAGTCATCTCAGAAACACCTCCGGCAATCCTAACTTAACAACATCGGTAACGATGTCAACACTGCAGAAGCCAAGTACCAGAATCATGATACCGCCGACGAGAATCGGGATAACCATGGAAAGCGGTAAGCCCAGCTTGCCCTTATGCGGATGTACCTCAGTCAGCGAAGCTTCACGCTGAATAAACATCTGCTCAATAATGCGGAAGAAATAAATTGCATTCAGCAGAGAGCTGATAACAAGTACAGCGATATAAAAATATTGCGCGCCGGTGTAAGCACCAAGCATAAGATACCATTTACTGAAGAAGCCGCAGGTCGGAGGCAGGCCGATCATAGACAAAGAAGCCAGCAGCACGGTAATCGTACTGATAGTCATCTTTTTGTTCATGCCGCCTAAGCGATACAGATTGACCTCACCGAAGCGATACTCAATACCGCCGATAACCAGGAAGAGGCTGCTCTTCATAAAAGCATGGTTGATAGCGTGCAGCACAGCGCCGATGAAGCCGTACATATTACCCATTGCCAGACCGATAGCAATATAACCGATCTGTGCCACAGAGGAATATGCCAGCATACGGCGGAAGTCATACTGAGCCATCGCCATAATAGAACCGATAAGGATACCTGCTACACCGAGAATGCCCAAAACGTTGAGCGCACTCTGAACTACAGGGTTATCAACCTTAAAGATATAATATACAAAACGAATTAAAGCATATGCCGGAGCCTTACTCATGCAGCCTGCAATAAAAGCAGCAGCGCCCGGATGGGCGAAGGTGTAGGCATCAGGCTGCCAGCCATGCAGCGGGAACAACGCCATCTTGATACCGAAGCCGATGATAAAGCAGGCTACGGCAATCGCAAACAACGGCGAATTCAGGTGCGGCACTACGCGTGCAGCAAGATCAGCCATGTTCAGAGTACCGGTCATAGCATACAGATAACCGACACCGAGCAGATACAGAGAAGCACCGATGGTACCGATTAACAGGTAACGGAAGGCTGCCAGCATAGATTTTCTGCCACCAAGGGCAATCAGGCCGTAACCGGAAAGTGACATAATCTCCAGATATACATAGAGGTTAAAAACATCACCGGTGATAATCATACCGGAAAGACCTACCGTCAGCAGGCCGAACAATGTATAATAGCCGCCTACATGCAGCCAATCCTCATCCTTGACGAACGGACGGCTGTAAAGCGAAACCATTAGAGAAATAAACGTCACCACTACTGCCAGAATACTGTTCAGCGGATCAAGAGCAAATTCAATACCGATTGGCGGTTCCCAGCCACCCATCCAGTAATGCCAGGTTTTGCCGCCGGATTCCAACACTCTTTGCAGTACGATGCAGGCATTGGCAAAGGCACCTGCGATAGAAGCCATAACAATCCAGGAGCCTAAATTTTTGCTGATACGGGAAAATAACATACACAGCAAGGATGCTGTTAAAGGTAAAAGTACAATCAGGACGGGAGCATGCTGTGTCATTTACTAGCCCTCCTCAATACCTCTACTTCTTCAACAGAACCGTAGATTTCTTTAATACGCATGAGGAGTGCAATTGCTACGCCTGTAGTACCAAGACTTACAACAATTGCTGTCAGCATCAGGCCATGCGGCAGAGGGTTAATGTAAGCATTAGGATCTGTTGTCAGGCCGTTCTGGATAGGAATCATTGCGCCATCCTTCTGTGCAAAACACAGATAAAAATAGATTACGGCAACCTGCATAACGTTCATCGCCATCAGCTTCTTCATATAGTTTTTGCTGAGGACCATGCCATACACACCCAGGAAGAAAAGAATCATGACCAGGGAATAAATGCCTTTTGTTTTCAAAAACTCATTGAGCACTTCCATCTTCGTTACCCCTTTTCACGATTGCATCAAGCAGATTAATAATTGTCATCATTACGCAGATGGCAACACCGATTTCAATAAGGAAAATGCCCATAGCATGCATTTCATGCTGCGGCTCCATATGAATCGGCATATAATTGTAGTTCAGGAAAAAGTCTGCACCGCCGAACAATGTCAGCCAACCGGTAAAAGCATACAGGAAGGTGCCCACGCCGGCAAGAACAACAGAGGTTTTGCCTAAGACATTGAACTTTGTATCAAAGCCCAGGATAAGACGTGCAAGCAGCACGCCTACAGAAAGCAATGCGCCTGCCTGGAAGCCGCCGCCCGGAGAAAACTCACCCAGGCAGAGAACGTAAATGCCGTAGGTAATCGTGAACGGCACCAGCATTCTAAAGGCCACATTCAGGATAAGACCGCCAAATGGTTCTTTCATTTGATAATCTCTCCTTCCTCCGGATCCTCCGGCTCTTCCTCAGGTCTGCGTCCTACCGGATTGCTAGTCAGCACCAGCACCGTTGTCAGACCGGCGAGGAACATTACCGAGGTTTCCCACATAGTATCGAAGCCACGATAGTCGATGATGACGCCCGTTACGATATTGGGCGAGCCTGTATCCTCCGCACTACGGGAGATATAGGTCGGAGTAACATGCTGGTTAGGCGCAGTGTTCGCGTCACCAATTTCGGGCAGGTAGGTTACGACAGAGCAAAACATGCCTGTCATAATCGCCAGGATAACAGCAACTAATCCACGCATTATTTACACCACCTATCAATTTTTTTCAACGAAGCTACGAAGAAGATGGTAGAAATCGTACCGATAACAGCCTCCGTAAAGGCTACGTCAGGGGAACCCATCATCAGATACAGCAGCACAGCACAGAAGCTGAACGCACTGTAGATAATCGCAGCACTAAGAATATCCTTGCAGAAAATAACTGCACAGGTAATGAGAATCAGGAAGACAAGTAAAAGAGCTTCAATAGTATAAATCTCCATTTTATTTATCTCCTTTCTTCTTATGATATCTATGTACCTGATTACGATTTGTTTTTACAGTCTTCTTACGGATATGACCAACAGGCTCGTCAGCGCTGTGGTCAGCCTTTTCCAGACCGACAAGCTTTTTGGCGCCCTTGCTTTGCAGTGTCCAGACAGGATGTCCGGATTTATAGGCTGCCTTGCTCAGAATATGCGAGCCGATCGGATTCGCCATAAAAACAAGTAAAAATACAAAAGCCATCTTTGCCGCTGTCAGTGTAGGTCCTTCATAAATCATCAGACCGATAAAGGAAAGCGTACAGCCAAGAGTTTCACTGTTACCGGAGGCATGGATTCTGGAATAGAAGTCCGGCAGACGCAGCATACCGATAGCTGAGCCGACGAAGAATACCAGACCGCTTAACAGGAACAGCGCAGCGATAACTTCGCGCAGGGAGGTAAAACCAAATTGTTCAATCATATTTTTTTACCTCCTATAAATTTAGCTACAACCAGCGAGCCGATAAAGCCTAAAATTGCATAAGAAATCGCTATATCAACATACATATCCGGACGTTTGTCAATATAGCCGAAAAGCACCAATAATAAAATTGTATCGGCACCGATAACACCCAAAGCGTTCATTCTGTCAAAAATTGTCGGCCCGTTAAACAAGCGCTGCAGCATCGTACCGATGATCAAAAGAATGGCTACCATCATAATATAAAATATAATCTGCATAATCATTCCTCACTCTCTACTACTGCAAAATCAAATTTTTCGCCATATAAATCGGCAACTTTTTTCTGCATGCCGCCATCAAGCACGCCTGCGGCCGCACCAACGGTCAGTGCATGAATCTCATACACACCGTCGTCGGTAACATTCATTGTTACTGTACCCGGTGTCAGCGTAATTGAGTTCGCCAAAATAACAGATGCCATAGGATTATCGGCCCTGAAGCGGAAGCGAACAACCTTAGGATCAATGTTCAGCTCCTGACCTGTAGTTGCCAGCAGCACGTCAATATTGGCGAGCACCAGCTGCCACATCAGCCAGAAAAAGTACATAATCATTTTCGGAATCGAAAACCCGAAAACATAATACTTTTTACTGCCATCCTTATTCGGTACCAGCAGAAGCGGATATGTAACCCAAGTTGTCACCACAGCTGTAAGGATACCGTATACGACAAATTTTGTTTCCGTTCTGCCTGACAAAATCATCCAGAATGCAAACAGCACCAGAGCAAGACATGTCATATGCACCATAGGCGAGCCTACAATTTTTTTATCTTTCAATACTCCCTGCTTTTCCACAGCTACCACCTTTCTTTATATTATTTTTGAATATAATAGCATTTGCGTAACCAGTCATCCGTCAATACAGATGACATAGCTGCGAAAATATAAATACCGCTTTCACAGTTTCATAAAATCGGCATTCAGTAACATAAATACCTATTAGGCAGCTCGCATAGCAAGCCACCAAAAAAGCAAGCCTTTTCTCGCTCTTAATTATTATAAATTAGACATTAAAAAGAAAATTCCTGCTTTTTTTTTGAAAGACTAACTATAAAAAGTCAAGAGGTGGGTAAGAAAAAATTTCCGTATAGGT
>OLOX01000637.1_pt1 | contig 36808 bp, 28 predicted proteins | sample 1672091 | NCBI WGS metagenome assembly OLOX01 (sample SAMEA3136644, study PRJEB25190) | human gut metagenome | reverse complement strand
TGGTTGCTTTCTTGCAGGCTTACGTATTCACGATTCTGTCTTCTTCCTACATCGGCATGGCTATCCACCCTCACTGATCGAAGAAACGCAGATTCGAAGAACCCGGCGCACGTCTAGCGTGCTTGATCTAGCCGCCGCATAAGAGCTAGCGCATAACATTGGTACTACAGCTGGTACGTAAAACTTTTACAGCTGAAAGGTAATAAGGATAAGAGATAGGCTCTTATCCCGCTAAAGGAGGTAATCGTGGAACTTACACTCGCTATCGCTGCGCTGAAGGTCGTTGGCTATGGCCTCGCAGCAATCGGCCCTGGCATTGGTATCGGTATCGCTACCTACGGCCTGTGCGTTTCTGCTGCACGTCAGCCTGAAATGAAGGGTCAGCTCATGGGCTACTTCTTCATCGGCGCTGCAATGTCTGAGGCACTTGCATTGCTGGGCTTGGTTCTTTTCTTCATCGGCTAGTAGATTCTGTAAGAATTGACGTTATTCCGATACGAAGAGAAGGAGGCAAGCGAATTGAAAGCAACTGTAAGCAAATATGTACGTAACTGCACGAGCGGCGTAATCGCTTTTGCTGTTGCGTCTGCAGTTTGCCCGGTGTCCGCATTCGCTGCAGAAAGCGGTGCAGGGATCAATGCAATTCTTCCTCAGATGGAAGAGTTTATCCCTATGCTCGTCGCCTTCATTATCTTGTGGATCGTTCTCGCTAAGTTCGGCTGGCCTAAGTTTGAGGGCATGCTTCAGAAGCGCGAGGACATGATCAAAACTAACCTGGAAAAGGCCGAAGTGGCTCGCCAGGAAAGTGAACGTCTGCTGGCTGAATACCAGGAGCAGCTCGAAAACGCTAAGTCTCAGGCTCAGGCAATGCTCACGAACGCTCAGAAGTCCAGTGAAGCACTTGAGACCGAGATTAAGGATCGTGCTCGCCAAGAAGCAGACGCCATGATCGAGAAGGCTAAGGTTGCCATCGAACAGGAAAAGCGTAACGCCATGAAAGAGCTGCAGAGCTCTATGGTTGATACGTCTATCGATGTTGCTACCCGCTTGATCGGCGAAGATTTCAGCGACGCCGAGCATCGCAAGCTCATTGAGCGCTACGTAAAAGAGGCAGGTAATCTCAATGCCTAATCGTCATGTCACCCAAGCTACGATCGACGCATATGCAAACACCGTACTTGACGGCGCTAATGCTGCAGGCGGTACGGAAGCGGTTGTTGAAGTCCGCAACCAGATGCTTGAGATCCTTGGTTTCATGGCTACCAACATTGATCTTCGCCTGTCTTGCGACGACGAGGGATACACCCCCGAAGAGCGCGAAGGCATTGTGAAGGGCGTGTTTGGTTCATACAATCAGGTTCTGGTAGGGCTGCTCTGTGTTATGGCTTCTCGTGCCGACATGGACAAGCTGCGCCAGATATACCACAGGTATGAAGACCTCATTGAATCCAAGCTGAACTTCAGCATTGTTGATGTAACGACGGTTGTTGAACTCGACGACAACTTGCGTGGGGTAATTACTAACAAGGCCGAATCCGACTTAGGCAGGAAGTGTGTTTTAGTAGAACACATTGATCCTTCTATTCAGGGCGGCATCATTATGAGTGCGGGCAGCCGCTATGTGGATGCTAGCGTTCGTTCTCAGTTCGAACGTGCCCGCTTCACTCTCAAGCAAATGAATGATGGAGGTGAATGCTAGTGACTGAAATCACCGCACAGTCTATCGACGAAGCGCTCCGCAAGCAGCTTGATGCTATCAACACGAGTGTAGAGTCTCGTGAAGTCGGTACGGTTGTACAAATTGGCGACGGCGTTGCGCGTATCGATGGCCTTAAGGGCGCCATGGAAGGCGAACTGTTGGAGTTTGACGGCGAGGAAGGCAAGACCGTTTATGGTCTGGTTCAGAACCTTGAAGAAGATCAGGTAGGTGCCGTACTTCTCGGTGACGTTACTGCAATCAAGGAGAATGACCAGGCTCGTACAACTGGTCGCATTCTGGAGGTTCCTTCCGGCAAGGCCATGCTCGGTCGTGTTGTTAATGCTTTGGGCCAGCCTATCGACGGCAAGGGTCCTATTGAAGCAGAAGGCATGCGTCCTATCGAATATAAGGCTCCTGGCGTTCATGAACGTCAGCCTGTTGAAGAACCAATGCAGACCGGTATCCTGGCTATCGACTCGATGGTACCTATTGGACGTGGTCAGCGTGAATTGATCATTGGCGACCGCCAGACGGGCAAGACTGCTATCGCAATCGATGCAATCTTGAACCAAAAGGGCAAGGACATGATCTGCGTTTACGTTGCAATCGGCCAGAAGGCTTCCACTGTTGCAACGGTTGTAGAAACCCTTGAGCGCCATGGTGCTATGGACTACACCATTGTTGTAGCTGCTACGGCTGCCGATCCTGCTACCATGCAGTACCTGGCTCCGATGTCTGGTGCTGCCATTGGCGAGCACTTCATCTACACCGGTGATGATGGCAAGCCAGCAGGCAAGGACAACCCAGGACGTCATGTTCTTTGTATCTATGACGACTTGACGAAGCAGGCAGTTGCTTATCGTCAGATGTCTTTGATTCTTCGTCGCCCACCAGGACGCGAAGCATATCCTGGCGATATTTTCTATCTGCATTCACGCCTTCTGGAACGTGCTTGCAAGCTTTCTGATGAAAACGGTGCAGGTTCTCTTACTGCTCTGCCTATCATCGAAACGCAAGCGGGTGACGTAGGTGCTTATATTCCTACGAACGTAATTTCTATTACGGACGGTCAGATTTATCTGAAGACCAACCTCTTCTTCCAGGGCCAGCGTCCTGCTGTTGACGTGGGCATTTCGGTGTCCCGCGTTGGTGGCGCGGCTCAGGTGAAGGCCATGAAGGAAGTTTCCGGTACCTTGAAGCTGGACCTGGCTGCATATCGCGAGCTTAAGGCGTTTACGCAGTTCGGTTCCGACCTTGACAAGGCTACGCAGGAGCAGCTGAACCGTGGCGCTCACATGACCGAGCTTCTGAAGCAGAACCGCTTCTGCATGATGGACGTGTTCGACCAGGCGCTGGCTATCTATGCTGGTGGCGAGGGCTTCCTGGATGACATCCCGGTTCAGGACGTTGTGCGTTTCCGCACCGAGATGCTCGACAATCTGCATGCATCGAAGCCGGAGCTGTTTGTGCTGCTTAACAAGCATCGTAAGTGGACGGACGAAATCAAGACCATGGCCAATGAGGCGATCAAGGTGTTTAAGCTTTCGTTCGCACCAACGGCGTAAGGTAGGTCGAGATGCCCAACCTTCACGATATTGATAGGCGTATCAACTCCGTCACTTCGACGAAGCAGATTACGCGCACCATGGAAATGGTGGCTGCTGCTAAGATTCGCCGTGCTGGCGAGCGCTTAGACGCAGCTACGCCGTACGCTGAATCCATGGTGGAGATGTTGGTTAACGTTTCTAAACGTGTAGGTGGCTCCGAGAATGCGCTTCTGCGCAAGCATGACGAGGTCAAGAACGTACTGGTTGTTGTCGTTGTGTCCGACCGTGGTTTGGCCGGCGGCTTCAACAGCAACGTGCTTCGCCGCGTTGATCGACTGATGAAGGCAAAGCAGGCGGCGGGTGCGAATGTCAAGCTCGTCGCCTGTGGCAAGAAGGCAATCGGCTACTACACGTATCGTAACGTGGAACCGGTTCTCAGCTTCGCCAACCTTTCGGCTGACCCGACGGTTCAGGAAGCCACCGACGTGGCAACCTACGCTGTTGAGGGTTACGCTAACGGGTCGCTCGATGAGGTTATCGTGGTGTACAACCACGCGAAGAACGCCGCAGAGCAGCAGCTCCGTGAGGAACAGCTGCTCCCCGTTGACCCTGCGGCCTTTGCTGCTCAGGCAGCTAAGGTTGAGGCCGATACGGACGGCAGCGGTGAGCTGACGGGTGACGTAATCTTCGAGCCCAGCCCCGAGGCTGTTCTTGACCAGTTGCTGCCGACGTACGTGCGTACCACGCTGTACCACGCACTTATCGACTCGGCGGCTGCTGAGCAGGGCGCACGCCGTAACGCCATGATGTCGGCAACGGACAACGCCACCGAGATGGTTAACACGTTGACCAGATTGTATAACCGCGTACGCCAGGGCGCTATCACGACCGAGATTTCGGAAATCGTCGGTGGCGCAGCTGCTTTGGAGGATTAAATGGCTGAACATATGTTTACGAAGGAGGAGGTCGAGGCCAGCAAAGGCGCTGTCGGTCGCATTGTGCGTATCGTCGGTCCTGTTGTTGACGTTGAGTTTCCCCCTGATCAGCTGCCGGCGATTTACAACGCGCTGACGGTTGATGCGAAGACCGCCGTGGGCAACATGCACGTTGTCCTGGAGGTCGAAACCCACCTGCCGGGTAACTTGGTCCGCTCCGTTGCTATGAGCACCACGGACGGTCTGGTTCGCGGTCTGGAGGTTCAGGACACCGGTCATCCCATCATGATGCCCGTTGGCCCTGAGACGCTTGGTCGTATTTGGAACGTTATGGGCGAGCCCGTGGACGAGAAGCCGATGCCTGAGGTGTCTGGCTACATGCCCATCCATCGTCCCGCTCCCGAGTATGACGAGCTGGTCACCACTACCGAGATCTTCGAGACTGGTATTAAGGCTATCGACCTTATCGAGCCGTTCGTTAAGGGCGGTAAGACCGGTCTGTTCGGTGGCGCTGGCGTTGGTAAGACCGTTATCATCCAGGAGCTCATCAACAACTTGGCTCAGGAGCATGGTGGCACGTCCGTGTTCACCGGCGTTGGCGAGCGTACCCGTGAGGGTACCGACCTGTACCTGGAAATGAGCGATTCCGGTGTTATCAACAAGACCTGCCTAGTTTACGGTCAGATGAACGAACCTCCGGGAGCTCGTCTGCGCGTTGGTCTGGCTGGTCTGACCGAGGCTGAGTACTTCCGCGACAAGGGCCAGGACGTTCTGCTGTTCGTGGACAACATCTTCCGCTTCACGCAGGCTGGTTCTGAGGTGTCCGCTCTGCTGGGCCGCATGCCTTCCGCTGTAGGTTACCAGCCCACGCTGGCAACCGAGATGGGCGACCTGCAGGAGCGCATTACGTCCACGAAGACGGGTTCCATTACGTCTGTGCAGGCTGTTTACGTGCCTGCTGACGACTTGACCGACCCGGCTCCGGCTACGACGTTTACGCACCTGGACGCAAAGACGGTTCTGTCTCGTTCCATCGCTGAGCTGGGTATTTACCCGGCTGTCGACCCGCTGGAGTCCACGTCTCGCGCGTTGGATCCCGCAATCGTTGGCGAAGAGCACTACCGTGTTGCAACCGGCATCCAGGAGCTGCTGCAGAACTACAAGGACCTGCAGGACATCATCGCTATTCTGGGTATGGACGAGCTGTCCGAGGAACAGAAGCTGACCGTTAACCGCGCTCGTAAGGCGCAGCAGTTCTTCGGCCAGTGCTTCCACGTGGCAACGCAGTTCACCGGTCTGCCCGGCAAGTACGTGAAGCTTGCTGACACGATCCGTTCGTTCCGCGCCATTCTTGACGGCGAGTGCGACGAGATCCCCGAGCAGTGCTTCCGCTTGAAGGGCTCCATCGATGACGTGTACGCTGCGTACGAAGAGATGAAGCAGAAGGGCGAAGCGTAATGGCTACGTTCGTGTGCGAAATCGTGTCGCCTGCTGAGAAGCTGCTTACCTGCGAAGCGCAGATGGTGGTTGTTCCGGGTACCGAGGGCGAGATGGGCTTTTTGGCCAATCATGCCCCGTTGGTATCCACGCTGGCCGAAGGCGAAATTCGCCTGACGCCCGCCGATGGCAGCGCCGTACAGCGTTTCAAGGTCAATGGCGGTTACGTACAGGTTGGCGACGGCAAGGTGATTATCCTTGCTGACAGCGCTGAGCCTGTTGCGGCTTAGCAGATCGGTTTCGGCTTGAGCATATAACCCGCGGCCGCTGGTGCGACTGCTGGCAACGCGACGGTCGTATCCAATCGGCTGGCTTCCGTAAGACCCTCTGTCTATGGCAGGGGGTCTTTTTGTGTTTGTGGGATTTGCTGTTTTGGAGGCGAAAACGAGGGGACGGGCGAACCGAAAGTTGTGTGTTTGGAAACCCTCGCGAAAACCATCGTTTGTTCGAACACGCGTCCGGGTAAGGCTGCTATGATGGGGAACCGATATAACGAACTTCGGCACGTTGATTGGGTGCCGAAGACAGCACATCAGCCTGCGAGAGATTGAGGCGCATATGGCGTTTGTTCATTTGCATAACCATACGGAATATTCCTTGCTTGACGGTTTGACGCACGTGAAAGATATGGTGCGTCGCGCAGCGGAGCTTGATATGCCCGCTGTGGCTATTACCGACCATGGTGTTATGTCGGGTGTTCCGGAACTTTGCGACGCATGCGATGCCGTTGAAAAGGAAACGGGTAAACGCGTTAAGCCCATTTACGGTTGCGAAGTATATTTCACCACCGACGAGGAACTGCGCAAGGACGTAAAGCCCAAGCTGTATCACCTGCTTTTGCTTGCTAAGACCAACGAGGGATACCATAACCTGTTGCACCTGGTCAGCGAATCGCATGTCGATAACTTCTACTATAAGCCTCGTACGACGTTCAGCATGCTGCAAAAGTATGGCAAGGGCATTATCGGCTCGTCGGCATGTATTGCGGGCATTATCCCGAAGTTGCTTGATAATCGTCAGTTTGATGAAGCGGTTGAATGGGCTAATAAGTTTGCAAGCTGCTTCGAGCCAGGCGACTTCTACATTGAATTACAGAATCAGGGCATTCGTACAGATGGCGGCTTGACACAAACTGAGTTGAATCATCAGCTGACCGAGGTTGCGCATCGTGCGGGCTTGAAGACCATTGCAACGAACGACTTCCATTATCTGTTGCAGGAAGACGCCAAGGCGCAGGACATCATGCTGTGCATTGGCACGGGTTCTGCAGTCAATGACACGAACCGCATGAAGTTCGAGAACGATCAGTTCTATATGAAGACTGAAGAGGAAATGCGCGAGGCGTTGCGTGATTTCCCCGATGCCTGTGACACTACCGTTGAGGTGGCGGAGAAGTGCAACGTTATTCTTGAGCGTGACTCCATTTTGCCTAAGTTCCCGCTGCCCGAAGGCGAAACGGATGAGAGCTGGTTCCGTCATCAGGTTATGGCAGGTATGAAGCGGCGCTACGGCGACCCTATCCCGAAAGAACCGCTTGACCGTGCTGAATATGAAATGAGCGTTATTATCCAGCAAGGCTTCCCGGCGTACTTCCTGATTGTGCAGGAGTACCTGAACTGGGCGCGTAGCCAGGGCATTGGCGTTGGACCGGGCCGTGGTTCCGCTGCTGGTTCAATTGTTGCATACGCGATGGGTATTACCGACCTTGAACCGCTGTCGAATGGCTTGCTGTTCGAACGTTTCCTGTCGCCGGAACGTGTGGAGATGCCTGATATTGACTGCGACTTCGAAGATGAACGTCGTCAGGAAGTCATCGAGCACATTCGCGAGGTATATGGCGCTGACCACGTGACGGGCGTTATTACGTTCGGCAAGTTGCAGGCGAAGAATGCCGTTCGTGATGCTGCGCGTGTTTTGGATTACCCCTATAGCGTTGGTGACCGTATCTGCAAGATGATCGGCGACGAACTGGGCATCACCATCCAAAAGGCGCTTGATACGAACCCCGACCTGAAAAAAGCATACGACACGGAAGAGGACGTTAAAGCGGTTGTTGACGCTGCACAGTCCATTGAAGGCCATGTGCGTGGTGAAGGCGTGCACGCTTGTGCAACCATCATCTGCCGTGACCCGATGGCCGATCACGTTCCCGTAAAGCGTGACACCAAAGGCGGCGGCATCATTACGCAGTATGACGGCCACTACACCCCTGACCTGGGCTTGCTGAAGATGGACTTCCTGGGTCTGCGTACCTTAGGCGTGCTGTCCCGTGCGTGTCGCAATGTTGAGATGACCACTGGCCGCAAGATTATCCCCGAGGAAATTCCTACGGATGACGAAGCGGCTTTTGCGTTGATGCGCTCCGGCAACATGGACGGTTTGTTCCAGGTTGAAGGCGGCCTATATGTGAGCTTGTTTGCAAGGCTCCCACCGCACAGGTTCAGCGACATTGTTGCTTCCATCGCGCTGAATCGACCGGGCCCGTTGGAGTCCGGCATGGTCGAGGACTATATCAAGGTTGCAAGTGGCAAAACGCCGGTTCACTACTATGACGAGCGTCTGCGTCCCGTGCTTGAGGAAACCTATGGCACCATGGTCTATCAAGAGCAGATCATGCAGGTGTCCATGGTGATGAGCGGTTTCTCTGCTGGCAAGGCAGATAAGCTGCGTAAAGCAATGGGCAAGAAAAAGCTCGACATCATGCGCATGTTGCAGGAAGACTGGAATAACGGCGCAGTTGAGAACGGCTATTCGCTTGAAATTGCGAAGAAGATTTGGGACGACGCAGAAAAGTTCGCTAAGTACGCGTTCAACAAATCGCACTCTGCTGCGTACTCGATTCTGGTTATGCGCACGGCATATTTGAAGGCGCATTACCCCAACGAATACATGGCTGCTGTGTTGTCGAGTTACATGGGCAATACCGACCGCTTGATTCGCTATATTTCTAGCTGCAACCATAACGGTACACCTGTGCTGCCGCCGGACATCAATTCGTCGAACGCCGAGTTCACTCCTGTTGAGAACGGCATTCGTTTTGGCCTGGTTGGCGTGCGAGGCGTTGGCCGCAACGTTGCAGACGAGATTATCGAAGAGCGCGAGAAGAACGGCCCGTTCACAAGTCTGCATGACTTTGTGAATCGCGTTGACTCGAAGTGCTACAACCGTAAAACGCTTGAAGCGCTTATCAAGGGCGGCGCGTTCGACTCGACGGGGTACACGCGCAAGCAGCTGATGTACTTTATTGAGGAAACGCCGCTTTTGGAAAGCGCAGCGAAGCGCCAAAAAGACCGCGACCGCGGTCAAGTGAGCATGTTTGACTTGTTCGCTGACGACGCGGATTCGGGTTTCCAAGAGGACGTACCGGCTCCTGATGGGGTTGAGTGGCCGAAGCGCCAACTGCTGACGTACGAAAAAGAGATCATGAAGATCTACGTTTCGGACCATCCGTTGACGCCGTACGAGAACTACATTTCGCACATTACGAAATGGCAGCTGGGAGATTTGGCCGAGCGCACGAAGGAAATCAAGTCCGCGGTGTTTGTGGGCATGGTGTCTAACGTGGTGACGAAGCTGACGAAGCGCGGGACGAAAATGGCAACGTTTGACCTGGAAGATACGACGGGCCATATTGAGTGCATTTGCTTCAAGTACGAGGAAAACGCCGAGGCTATTCAAGAGGACGCTATCGTTAAGATCAAGGGCAAGTTCGAGCACTCCGATCGCGGTAATCAAATTATGGCATTCGAGATGGAAACGCTGGAGCTAAGCGAAGAAGACGCGAAGCCGCATCAGCTGCAGCTGAGCGTGCCCATGTCGGACTTCGACCAGTCGAAGTCCATGCGTTTGAGCCGTATTTTGAAGTCGTACCCCGGTCGCGATGGCGTGGTGCTGTTCGTGCGTCAGAATGACGGCCACAAGTTCCGTGCGGAACTGCCGCTGACGGTGGACGCGGCAAGCCCCATCATGCGAAGCGAGCTAACGGACCTGTTCGGCTACAATGTGCTGAGCGCGTAAGTGTTTGGCGGCGCGAAGTGGTGCAAAGTAGGTTCGGCGCAGGCGTAAGGCCAGGCGTGCCGCGATATGGGCGGTAAGGTAACGGCGCAGCTGGTAATGGCTCGGTCGGATGCGTCTTAGGCGCCAAAGCCGATGGAGCCAAACGCGCAGGCGCATAGTGGAACCTTTAGTCGTGGGACTCGGATGTGATTCCGAGTCCCCTTTTTATTGCGGGGCATTGTCGCGTATCATGATGCGTATGGATACCATGATTACAGATACCAAGCCTGCAGCCGCGGGTACCTATACTGATGTGTCGCGTGTAAGCGACAGTCCTACGTTTGTTCGCGAGGCACCGGAGCGGACGTTGTCGTTGACGGTTTCGTATAACGGCGCTCCGTTTTGCGGATTCGCACGCCAGCCGAAGCAAACGACGGTGCAGGGGGAGCTGGAGCAAGCGCTGTCGCTGGTGTTTCGCCGCTCCGTTGAGGTGGTGTGCTCGGGCCGCACGGATGCGGGCGTTCATGCGCTGGGCCAGGTGGTTAGCTTCGACGTGACAAACGAAGAGCTTGCGGGCCGCAACTTGCGCAGCCTTCGTCGAAGCCTTAACGCGCTGACGCATGAGGATATCACGGTTCGCGCAGTGGAAGAGCGTGAGCCTGGTTTTAGCGCACGTTTCGACGCACAATGGCGCGAGTATCATTACCACATCTGCCTGGATGATACGCCGCCGCTGTTCATGCGCGATTTCAGCTGGTTTGTGCATGGCAGCCTTGATATTCCCGCGATGGAGCAGGCGGCGAACTACTTGATTGGTGAGCATGACTTCAAGAGCTTCTGCATGGCGGCAAGTGCGGTTGGTAAGCCGACGTGCCGCAACGTGCATGACATTTCTTTCTCTCGCGAAACCATTATGGGCGAGGATATCCTGACCATTACCGTCATTGGTAACGCGTTTTTGAATTCAATGGTGAGTACTATCGTCGGAACGCTGGTGATGGTGGGGCGCGGCCAGCGCAAGCCGGAATGGGTTCAAGAGGTTCTGGAGGCGAGGAATCGCACAGCGGCGGGCGAAAACGCTCCCGCGGCTGGCCTGGTGTTTTGGCGGGTGCAGTACTGATGGCGGATAAGCAGGCGACAGGTGGTGCCAAGAAGAAAAACACTCGTAAGAAGCAGCTTGCCAGGTTTAGTCACCTGTACGAAAGCCGCGACAAGAAGTTGTGCGTGTTCGAGGATGGGCATGGGCATTTGACAAGCGTGAGGGCTTCGCGGTTGGCGTAATGGTTTGCGAGGTTCTTTTTTTGGGGGTGTTTGGGTGCTCAAAAGAGCGCCTTTGCGGGGGATTTTGTTCCAAAAAAGATGCCGTCGCGGTATTGCGACGGCATCTTTTGCGTTAGCGTGCTTTTGGCTTTTCGGGCACTGTTTTGTCTACGAAGTAGATCTTGTACCACATGAGGAACATGTAGACGATCCAAATCTTGCGGCTGCGGTCCGCGCCGGCTTTGTGCTCGTCAAGCAGGCGAACAAGCTCGTCGGTGTTGAAGAACTCGCGGGCGATATCGCCGGTGAACCATTCTTTCACCTGGTTGTAGTAACGGTCTTCGCGCAACCAGTTCACCACGGGAACAGGGAAGCCGAGCTTTTCCTTTTGAGCCCAGTCCTTGGGGATGGCTCGTTCGGAAGCCTCGCGCAGCGTGAGCTTCGTTTGCGTCTCGTTGGCCTTAAGCGGCGTTGGGATGGTGGCCGACACGTCGAACACGCGACGGTCCAAAAACGGCACGCGCGATTCAAGCGAATGCGCCATGGACATCTTGTCGGTCTTTAGCAGAATGTCGCCAACCAGCCAGAAATACAGGTCCACGTACTGCATGCGTGTGGTTTCGTCCAGGTCTTTGACCTCGGCGTATACCGGAGCAGTTAGCTGCTGGGGGGTGGGGGCGTTGCAGCCGCCGCGCAGCAGCTTCGCGCGTTCCTCAACGGTGAAGGCGACGCCGTTTGCGTTGGTGTAATACCAGTCTTCAGGCGTTTCGCTTGCACGCTCAAGATAGTTTGCACCGCGGATTCCCAGTTTGCGCATGACGCTAGAAGCGCCGCGCAGCAAGCCCTTCGGCGCCCACGACAGCTTGGCGTTGGAAAACGGCGTTTGGTAAATGCGATAGCCGCCGAAGAACTCATCGGCGCCTTCGCCAGAAAGCACGGCTTTGACCTGCGTTGCTGCAATCTGGTCGACGAAATACAGCGCAACGGCAGAAGGATCGGCCGAAGGCTCGTCCATATGCCATTGCACGCGCGGCAAGCTTTCCCAGTACTCTTCCTCGCTGATGTACTTGTCAGTGTTGGCGATATGCAGTTCCCCTGCAAGTTCGCGCGCCCAGGAAATCTCGTCGCGCATCATGCCGCCGGCACCTTCGACGTTGTTTGCTGCCGCGTTCTTGTAGCAGTCGAAGCCTACCGTGAACGTTTTGATGTCAGGGTTTTCCTTTGCCAGGCATGCGGCCATGTAGCTGGAGTCGATGCCCGAGGACAGGAAGCTGCCGACTTCCACGTCTGCCACATTGTGGTAGCGCACGCTGTCGCGCATGGCCTCGTCAATGGCCTCAACCGTGTCCTGGCGGCTGCGCTGGTTGTCGAAGTGATACTCCGGGCGCCAATAGCGGCGCGTGGTGATGGTGCCGTCAGCGTGCACGGTCATGCAATGTGCGGGCGCCAGCTTGAAGACGCCTTTGAAGAACGTTTCGGGCAGCGCGCTGAACTGGAAGCACAGGTACTGCTCAAGTGCTTCGCGGTTAAGCTCGCGCGTGTAGGCTGGGTGCTCAAGGATGCACTTGATTTCGGACGCGAAGATGAACTGCCCGTTTTGCTGCGTGTAATAGAACGGCTTGATGCCAAAGAAATCGCGCGCGCAGAACAGCTCGCGTGTTTCGCGGTTCCAAATGGCGAACGCGAACATGCCGCGCAGGCGATCGAGCACACCTTCGCCCCAGGCTAGATAGCCGGTCAGCAGCACTTCGGTGTCGGAATTCGTTTGAAACGCCCAGCCTGCGGCTTCAAGCTCGGCGCGCAGGTCGCGGTAGTTGTAGATTTCGCCGTTGAACACGATGGCGAACTGGCCCTTTGCAGCGGCCTGTTCGAGCGTGCCGCACGGGGTGCCATCGAGATGCAGCGCCGGAGACGTGATGGCGGCGGCGTGCTCGCCCGTGGCGCGCACCATAGGCTGGTTGCCGTTCGCAAGGTCGATGAGCGACAGGCGGCGGTGTCCAAGCGCAATACCGCTTTCCGCGTCGATGTACTGGCCTTCGCCGTCGGGCCCGCGATGGGCCATGACGTCGCACATGGCTTTCAGGGTAGGCAGGCTGGATTCGGTTGCCTGCGTGAATCCGCAGATACCGCACATGGTGAGGCATCCCTCCAATCATATATAGGTATCGCCCATCATAACGAAAGCGCGCGCCCTGCGTCATGCCTCGCGCGAAAAGCGCAGATTTCGTTGCGAGGTGGGCGAGGGGCGAATTGATGTCAATGCGCATGAAAAGACGTTGGGCGTATGCGGGCGGAATTGGAGAGCCGGTGGGGCTTGATGTTGCAGTGGGATACGCTGCTATTACTGGATTTGGCGTGTGTGCATAGCGAATAAATGGCTCAATCGCTTGTTACTATCGGGCGGATGAATCGTGGTGCGCGCATGAAACGGAAGGCTTCGATTGACGAAACGGGGTGCAAGCGTTGTGCCTGCGCCGTGCTAAACTGCGAGGGAACAAGCAACGATACAGCCGCTCGATGTTTCGGGCCTGTTGAGCGGGCGTTTTGCATAGCTTGGCGCCGCGAACGACGACGGCAAGCTAATGGAAGCGCTTTTCAAGGAAAGGATGTCTAGATGCGCATTCACGTTGATACGGAAAACGGCCTGCTGGCCGACAAGTTCGGCAAGTACGCGCCGGAAGAAGATCGGCTTGAGGGATTCCCCGTAAGGTCGTTCCCCATTCAGATTGAGGACGTGCCTGAGGAAACGCAGTCCCTGGCGCTTGCATTCGTCGATTTCGACGCTATTCCCGTGGGCGGGTTCTGCTGGATTCACTGGACGGCGTGCAACATTCCCGCCGACACAAGGCTCATTCCCGAAGATGCTAGCCGTGCGGACGCGGTGGCTATGGTGCAGGGGCGCAACAGCAATTGGTCGCCCATGGCGCACGGCAGCGCCAACCCGCACGTGCACTCGCGCTATTGCGGCCCGCAGCCGCCCGATGCCACGCACGCCTACACGCTGAATATGTATGCGTTGGATTGCAAGCTTGACCTGGCGGAAGGCTTCTATCTGAATGAGCTGCGCCGCGCCATGGAAGGCCATGTGCTGGCGCGCGCGAGCGTGGAGCTGCCAAGCAGGGCTTAACGAGTGCGGGGCTGCATGCGTGTAGCTCCGACTGGATGCAGACGGGGCGGATAAGGGGACGCTCTGTCTGCTTCTTTACAGGTTTGCAACGGATTCTGTGGTTTGATTTGGCGCGGAAACATTCCACACGTGGGGTATTTTACAATGGCTTGTGCTACACACGAGCCTTCGCGCGACAAGGTGCCGCATTCGTCGGGCGAAGGCCATTTTCCGCAATTGACGCCGCCTTGGCGTTTCCGCAAGGAAGAGGTACTGCCTGCTATGAGAAACATCCTGCGCGTGCTCGGGCGCGATTTCAAGCGTCTGCTCAAAGCGCCGGCCGCTTTTGTTGTTGTTATCGTGCTTGTTGTGCTGCCGTCCACGTACACGTGGGTCAACGTCATTGGTTTTTGGAATCCGTATAACAACACGGGCAACATGCGCGTGTGCGTGGTGAACGAGGACACCGGTGGCAGCAACGATATCATGGGCGATATGAACCTGGGAAACCAGATTGTCGACCAGCTGCATGAGAACACGCAGTTGAAATGGGAGTTCACCGATTACGACGACGCCATGGAAAAAGTTGAGTCCGGCGAGGTATACGCGGCGTTCGTCATCCCCAGTGACTTCACCGAGAACCTGTTCACCATCTTGTCGGGCGATTTCCATCAGCCGAACTTGCAGTATTACGTGAACGAGAAGAAAAACCCCGTTTCCCCGAAGGTTACCGATGCGGGTTCGACCACGCTTGACGAAACTATCAACAGCCAGTTCGTTTCCACGGTTAGTTCTGTGGTTGCCGACACGTTGAACGAAAAGATTGCGGAAGCGGAAGAGGGCCTTGACGTCGCGCAGTCGAACACGGTGAAGCAGCTGAACCGTGCGATCGATTCCGTTTCGGACGCACGCTCCATGGTGGACGAGCTGTCGACAAGCACGGGCGAGGCGCAAGGTAAGGCGCAGGCTGCGAAGGACCAACTGCAGCAGGCGCGCTCCGATGCGAAGACGGTGCAGGACCAACTGCAGCAGGTGTACGACCTTTCAGGCGCGCTGCAGAAAAGCATTGGGGATTTTACGGCGGCCGCATCGCCGGCGTTTTCCGAGTCTTCGGTGGCCTTGTCGCAAGTTTCCAGCGGTGTGTCGGGCGCAGTATCGGATGCCTCAAGCAGCATCACCGGCGCGCAGGGTACCGTTGACGCGTCTATTGAACGTGCGCAGGGCGTCATCGACATGAATGACACCATCATTGCAGAGCTGACCACCATTTATGATGGCATGGCCGACTCTGACCCGCACAAAGATGAGTTGAAGCTTGCCATCGATTCGGCGACGAAGCGCAACCAGGAACTACAGCGCGACCTCGATGATTTGCAGCAGCTGTACAACGACACCGAGGCAACAGCTGCGCAGCTTTCTGGGGCCGCTACTACGCTCAATACCGCCATTCAGCAATCCATCGGCTATGCGGGAACGTATCAGTCGCAGTTGTTCGGTACTGCGCTGCCGCAGGTGAGCAGCGGCATCTCGCAAGTGGGAAGCGCGGCTATCAGCCTGAAGGCCGCCATTACGAACCAAGGCTACCTTATCGATCAAACCGGCAACATCATCGATCAGCTGGAAAGCACGCTGGGCGCTGCGGGCGATTCGCTTACGCAAACCGACGCTGTGCTGGCTGATTTGGGCAAGACGCTGACCACGGCGCGCAACGATGTTTCTATGCTGGGTACGTCAACGGCCATCGACGAGTTGGTTGACAACGGCCGCATCGATCCCGAGAAAATCGCCGAATTCATGGCATCGCCTACGCAGGTGACTACCGAGAAGCTGTACCCGCTGAACGCGTACGGCTCGGCCATGGCGCCGCTGTTCATCAGCTTGAGCCTGTGGATTGGCACGCTGATGCTGTGCGTTATCTTGAAGCTTGAAGTTGACAAAGAGGAAATCCCCGACCTGACGGTTGTGCAGGGCTACCTGGGCCGTTGGCTGTTCTTTGCCGTGCTGGTAACGCTGCAGGCTATCGTGTGCGTGGCGGGCTGCTTGGCGCTGGGCGTGCAAACGGTGTCGGTGCCGGCGTTCTTCTTCACGGCCATTATCTTGTCGCTGGCGTACCTGTGCATCACGTATACGCTTTCGTCGTCGTTCCAGCACATCGGCATTGGCCTGTGCATCATCATGGTGTTCGTGCAGATTCCGGGCGGCACAGGTTTGTACCCCGTTGAGATGACGGATGAATTCTTCCGCACCGTGTACCCGATGTTCCCGTTCACGTACGGCATCAACGCGCTGCGCGAGACCATCGGCGGCTTCTACGGCACGCAGTGGATCAGCTACATCGGCACCTTGTTCGCTATCGGCATTTCCATGGGCGTGATCGGCGTGTTCGTGCGTCCGCACCTGACGAACTTAAACCGCCTGGTGGCGAAGGAAATCAAGAAGAGTGACCTTCTGAATGTGGAAGACGCGCTGGTGCCCGAGCGCCGCTATCGCATCGGGCAGCTTATCCGCGCGCTTGCTGACCACGACGAATTCCACAATGCCGTGCAGCAACAGGCAGACCGGTTCATGACGCTGTATCCGCGCCTGAAACGCGGCGCGCTTATCCTGGGCATTTTGGTGCCCGTGGCGTTCACTGCTGTGTTCGCCGTTACCACTACCGAGAAGGTGGTGACGCTGACCGGATGGCTGATTTGGCTGGTGTTCACCATCGCGTTTTTGCTGGGCATGGAGCTGGTTCGCGACAACATTCAGCGGCAAGCGCATATCGACAGCATGAGCGACGAGGAGCTGCGCGAGCGCTTGGCCGAACGTGGCAAGAAAGTGGTGAAGGAGCTGGTGCCGGCTGCCATGTCTACGGCGCGCATGTCCGTGCCGGTTGACCGCACGGCGCGCGCGGCGGGCGTGACGGTGCCTTTGCCCCCGGTGGGTAAGGTGTCCGATGACCTGGGCGAATCGTTCGAGGGCGGCACCGCGCGCCACGACGGTGCGAAGGGCGCCTTGCGCGGCGACGAGAAAAAGCACAAGCATAAGAAGCAGGAGGGCGACCATGAGTAACGTTTGGAAGCTGCTCTGCTACGACGTGAAGCACCTGTTCGGCAACGTGGTGACTGTCGTCATCATCCTGGGCCTGGTGTTCCTGCCTTCGATTTTCACGTGGTACAACGTTATCGCGTGCTGGGACGTGTTCGACAACACGGGTAACTTGAAGGTTGCGGTGGCGAATTCCGACGAGGGCTATGAAAGCGACTTGCTGCCTACAAAGGTGAATGTGGGCGACAGCGTGGAGTCGGCCCTGCGCGCGAACGACCAGCTTGATTGGGCGTTTACCGACGAGGAAGACGCCATTGATGGCGCGAAATCGGGCAAGTACTACGCGGCCGTGGTTATCCCGCAAAGCTTCAGCGAAGACATGATGAGCTTCTATTCAAGTGACACCGAGCACGCGCAGATCATCTATTACGAGAACGAGAAGAAAAACGCCGTGGCGCCGCGCGTGACCGATCAGGCTTCTACGAAGGTGTCGTCGCAGGTGAACACGACGTTTGCCGAAACGCTGTCCGATGTGGCGCTGGGGTTGGTGGACACGTTCAGCAACCTTGCCGAGCAAGGGGATGCCGGTGGGCAGATTGCCAAGCTGTCGGGCACGCTTTCCGATTCGGCGAAGCAGCTGGGCAACACCGCTGACGTGCTGAACTCGTATGCGGCGTTGACGGGCACGGCGAAATCGCTGGTGAACAACTCGACGGATCTGCTTGCCAGCGCGCAGGCGGCGGTGAAGGATGCGGAAGGCCAAGCGTCGGACGCTAAGGACGGAGCGCTTACCATTGGCGACGCCATGAAAACCTCGGTCGTGGCGCTTTCCGATGCGCTTGCGCAAAGCGGCGACAGCTTCAAGGATGTGCCCAGCGCGGTTGACAGCGTGTACGACCAGATCGATACCGATAAGGCGAATGCGGCGAAAAGCCTGCGCGACCAGATGACGGACGTGAAGAACCAGCGCGACCGTTACGAAGAGCTGGTTGGGCAACTGGAGATGCTGCGTCCGAACATCGATGAACAGTTTCAGCCGGCGCTTGATGCCGTTGTCAAGCAGCTGGATACGTCCATTACCTCGCTTGATAAGCTCTATGATGCCCTTGGCAGCGCTGCGGACAAACTTGAGCAGGGTAAAGACCCCGAGGGAACGTCGCGTGAGGACGTGCACGAAAAGATCGACGCGGTGCAAGCAAGCTTGTCAACGCTGAAGGCGGATTACGAAAACGGTTTGAAGCCGGGTCTTGAGCAGCTTGCCGACTCGGTGTCCGCGGCGGCGCAATCGCTCACCGCGCGCGCATCGCAGCTTTCGGGTGTTGGCGGCGATTTGGAAAACTCGGCAAGTTTGGTGGCTGGCAAGCTGGGAGATGCCCAGGGAACCATGAGCAGCATGGCGGATGAGCTCCATGCATCGGCCGACAAGCTGTCCACGCTGTCGACGCGCATAGACGAGGCGCTGGCAAGCGGTAGTGTCGAGCAACTCAAGCAGGTCATCGGCTCTGATCCTGAAGCGCTGGCCAAGGCGGTGTCGGCGCCGGTGGGCGTGGAGCGCATCGCGGTGTTCCCCGTTGAGGACTTCGGCTCCGCCATGGCCCCGCTGTACACCACGCTCGCGCTGTGGGTTGGATCGCTGCTGATCATGGTGCTGCTGAACCCCGTGCCGTCTAAGCGCGCTATCGAGGAGGCGGGCTTGGTGAACCCGAAATCGTGGCAGCTGTTCTTCGGCCGCTACGGCGCGCCGTTCGTGCTGGCGTTTATGCAAAGCACGGTCGTGTGCCTGGGTAACATGCTGTTCGTGGGCGTGCAGGTGGCAAATCCGCTGCTGTATCTGCTGTGTTTCTGGGTGGCTGGTTTCGTGTTCAGCTTTATTATCTACACGCTCGTGTCGCTGTTCGCAAACCTGGGCAAGGCCATTGCCGTGCTGCTGCTGATTGTGTACGTGACCGGCGGCGGAGGCAGCTTCCCGCTGCAGCTGCTGCCCGATTTCTTCTTGAATGTCAGCCCGTTCTTGCCGGCAACGCATGTTATCAACGCCATGCGCGCGGCAAGCATGGGCGTGTATCAAAACGATTTCTGGATTGAGGTCGTGTCAACGCTGCTGTTCTTGTTGCCATTTATCATTTTGGGCATCTTGCGGCCGGCGCTGTCGAAGCTGACGTATTGGTTCGTCGAGCAGGTGGAGAAGTCGAAACTGGTGGCGTAACGGCTGCAATTTGCGAGGCGAAAAGCATGCAGATGCCAGATGCGAGGGGGCGTGGTTCAAATGAGAGCCGCGCCCTTCTGCATCCCGGTTGTGAAAAAATTGTATACTAGCGCTAACACAGTTGCACAAGGCTAACGGTTAGCGTATTCTAACCCATGTCGAAAGGCATGTGAGCAGGTTCTACGAAGGTAATCGGCTTTGCGCAAGCAAGCAGCTGTGAACTTTCTGGCAGCTTAAATCCCTTTCGGTTCATTTGCTGACACGGCGGTGAAAGCTCTTCTCGTCTGGCTTATCACCGCACCTTTAAAGCAGAGGGAAGATCCCCCCTTCTTCCCTCTGCTTCTTTATGTGTAGGGCCGTATGGGGGATTGGGGGTCAGATGGAGAAACTCACGACGTCAAGCGAAGACTACCTTGAAGCCATCGTCAACCTGGGCGGCACGCTGACGAATTCGGTGCGCAACATCGATATTTCCAACGAGCTTGGCGTGACGAAGGCGTCGGTCAGCAAGGCCATTCAGGTGCTGCGCGAGGACGGCATGGTCAGTCAGGAGCCGTACGGCGGCGTACGTTTGACGCCGAACGGGCTGGCGCGCGGTATGGCGGTGCTGTGTCGCCATCGGCTGTTGTTCGCGTTTTTGACGCAGGAGCTTGGCATCGACGAGCAAACGGCGGAGCGCGAGGCGTGCGGCATCGAACATGCCATCAGCGACGCGTCATTCGAGCGCTGGCTTGCGTACGCTTCAAAAATCGGATTGCGCGTTAAGGGCCTTCCGCGCTACTACATGGAGTATAATCAACAGTAGGTTCAGGCGCTGCGAATGCTCGTGTGAACAGCAGCAACGTAACGGATTGAGCCTTGCAGGCCACGTATGGGGCGTAGTCCTGCTAAAGCGGCAGTCCCAGCCGCTTCCGCGTCGAATGTGTGCGGCGCGGCGTTACGGAAAGGAGCCCGTTATGAAGTTCCGTCACATCATGGTTCCCTACGATGGATCCGACCACGCTAAAAATGCTCTGCAGTACGCCAAGGACTTGGTGGACACGTGCCCCGAGGCTCGCGTCTCGGTTGTTCATGCGGTGCCTTCCAGCTATGTGGGTATGGATCGCATGGGTACGGAAGGCGCGCTCGATGGCGTGCCGTACGGCATGCTTGATTACGAAGAGTACCAGGGCGTGGTGCAGCATGTGCTTGACGAGGCCAAGAAGCGCGTAACCGAGAATCTTGGGGATACGCTTGCTGGCCTGGGCGATCGCGCCGATGTTGTGGCGGTTGCCGGTGCTTCTCCCGCCGATGCGCTTGCCCGTTTCGCCGAAGAGCACGATTGCGACCTTATTGTCATGGGTCGTCGAGGCTTGGGCGCCATTCGCGGCATGCTCGGCAGCGTCAGCTTCGGCGTGCTGCGCGCCACCGATATCCCGGTGCTTACGGTGAAGTAGCTTTTCAATCGATTGAGGCCGTCCGCATTTGCGGGCGGCCTTTTTGCGTATACGGGACGCACAGTTGCGCTGCCGGTCGGCCGTGCACTATCGGATGAATAGCGCACGGCAGGTGAGCGCATGTTTTGTCTAGATGGGAGATTGTGCGGCCGCATGAAAAGCTGACAAACGACTTGGCCCCATGTCGTACTGGCAAAAGAATGATGTTGTACAGTCTAAGTTGTACATTGAGCCTGTGAAGCGGGAGCGGTTGAAGGCTAAGCATTTTGCGTTTGCAGCAGCGTTTTCACGAACAGTTTCCCAGCCATGACGCCGAGGACGCACACGACCAGGCTACCGAGCGCGTAAGCGCTGCCGATGGCGTATTTTCCGCGTTCAAGCAGGCTTAACGTTTCTAGAGAGAACGTGCTGAATGTGGTGAAGCCGCCGCACAGGCCCGTTTTCAGGAACAGCACGGCGTTGTCGGAGAGCATGCCGGGACGGATGTTCGCGACTTCGAACACCACGCCGATGATGAACGCGCCAACAAAGTTGATGGCGAACGTGATAAGGGGAAAGTCGCCCTGGTAGGGGATGAGTCCCAGTAGATAGCGTGCAATCGCTCCCAGAAAACCGCCTGCTCCAACGCAAAGTGCCGCAATCATTCGTTCCCTTTCCCTGCCGGCTTGCATGTGCTTCAGGTTCGTATTCTAGAGCAATCGCCTGTGCCGCGCTTGCGATTGCTAGACTGGAGGGAAAGGAAAGGAGACGGCTATGAGCCAGGTTGAGGCGAACGAGTGCGTGGTGTCCGAGGCGGGCGTGCAAGTGAACGGTTGTGCGGTGTCGGAGCTTGACGTGCAGGCGGCGCAGCGCATAATCGATTTCGTGAGCGAATGCCCCAGCATGTTCCATACAGTTGCGGCGCTGCGCAAGCGTTTAGACGCGGCGGGGTTCACGTTTGTGCCCGAGGGGCAGCGGTGGAGCATCGAACGCGGTGGGGCGTACTACACCGTGCGCAACAATTCCAGCCTTATCGCGTTTCGCGTGGGCGAGAAGCTGGACTCGTATCACTTTCAGCTGACGGCGGCGCATTCGGATTCGCCGACGTACAAGGTGAAGGCCGTCCCTGAACTTGTTGGCCCGGCGGGGTATTTGCGCCTAAATGTTGAAGCGTACGGCGGCGTTATGGACCACACATGGTTCGACAAGCCGCTTTCCGTTGCGGGCCGTGTGCTGGTACGTGAAGGAAATCGCCTGGTCAGCCGCCTCTATGCGCCCGACGACGATCTGCTCATCATCCCGCGCGTGCCCATTCACCTGGACCATCAGGCGAATGCGGGCTTCGCGCCGAATCGAGCCGTCGATTTGTGCCCGCTGTTCTCGGCCGGGGCGCTTGAACGGGGTGCGTTCGACGCGATGGTTGCCGAAGACCTTGGTGTTGCCGTCGAAAACGTGGCGGCGCGCGATTTGTTCCTGGTGAACCGCCAGCAGCCGCGCGTGTGGGGCAGGGCAAACGAGTTTGTCAGCGCGCCGCGGCTGGACGACCTGGGCTGCGTGTTCATTTCGCTTGAGGCATTCCTAGCTGCGAGCAATCCGCACGACGTGTCGGTGTTCTGCTGCTTCGACAACGAGGAAGTGGGGTCGAACACAAAGCAGGGCGCTATGTCGACGTTTCTGCGCGACACGCTTGAGCGCTTGAACGGCGCGCTGGGCTTCGCCGTTGAAGATCTGCGCTGCGCGCTGGCGAAAAGCATGCTGGTGAGCTGCGATAACGCCCATGCTGTGCATCCGAACCACCCCGAACGCTATGATGAGTGCAACCGCGTGCAGCTCAACCGCGGTCTGGTGGTGAAGGAGGCAGCGAACCAGAAGTACTGCACCGATGCGTTTAGCCGTGCGGTGTTCTGCGCGTTGTGCGCCGATGCGGGCGTGCCGCTGCAGGCGTACGCGAACCGCAGCGATATGCCCGGTGGCTCGACGCTGGGAAATCTGTCGAACATGCAAGTGAGCATGCACGGCGTTGACGTCGGCCTGCCGCAGCTGGCCATGCATTCCAGTTACGAGACGGCGGGCGTAGCTGATGTGCGTTTGGGTACGCGTGCTTTGCAGGCGTTTTTCGAGGCCGATGTGCGCATCGATGGTGCCGACGCGGCAGTGCTCGCCTAGGGGGGTGGCGAAAAAGTCAACGGTGTCGCACGTGATGGACTGTTCGCTGTGGTAGCCCAGCACGTTGGCTCGATGGTGGTTGGGGTCCGCAGTTTGAAAACGTGCGGTCAGGAAAGTTCAGCCTGATAGCAAACGAACCATCGGGATGGTGCGTTGATGATTCATTTGCGTAGCAAAACGTATTCGCTCAAGCGAAACGACGTGATTGCATTGCGATAATGGACACATTGCGGCAATATGGGGTGTTGCTGTTATGCGCTTGGCGCAAACGGCATCGTAACCGTAGTGCGATAGGAGCATTGTGCAGCAATCAGCAACAGAAGGCGCCGCAGCGCGCCGCGTGCATATCATCACCGATTCCGCGTCCGACTTGGCGGCGGGCGAATTTCCCGACGTAAGCGTTGTGCCGCTGACCATCTCGTTCGGCAACGATTCGTTCGAAGACGGCGTGAACCTAACCCATCGGCAGTTCTACGAGAAGCTGGTCGAGTCTGACGAGCTCCCGCGCACCAGCCAGGCAACGCCGTTCGCGTTCACGCAGGTTCTGGCTGAAAAGCTTGGCCAGCCCGGCGAAGGCGGCACTGACGAGGCCGTTATCATCACGCTGTCCGCAAAGCTGTCGGGCACCTACGACAGCGCGTTTGCCGCGGCTGAGCCGTGGGGCGCTCGCGTGCACGTGGTTGACAGCACGAACGTGACCGTTGGAGAAAAAGCGCTGGTGGCGTACGCCATTCGCCTGGTTGAGCAAGGCATGTGCGCCTCCGAGGTGGCGGCCGAGCTGAATCGCGTGAAAGGCCGCATTCGCTTGGTGGCGCTGCTTGATACGCTTGAGTACCTGCAAAAGGGCGGCCGCATTTCCAAAACGGTTGCCATTGCGGGCGGCATGCTGTCCATCAAGCCGGTCATCTCTATTCAGGACGGCCTTGTGGTGATGCTGGGCAAGGCGCGCGGCAGCAAAAAGGGCAACAACCTGCTGATTCAGCAGGTGCAAAACGCCGGCGGCATTGATTTCTCGCTGCCGTTCTTCCTGGGTTACACGGGCTTGGGCGACGATCTTATTAAAAAGTACATTGAAGACAGCCGCGCTGTATGGGAGGAAGGCGTTGACGAAGTGCGCTATTCTACCGTTGGCGGCACCATCGGCACGCACGTGGGCCCGGGCGCCATCGCGCTGGCGTTCTTCGCTCGGGGGTAACTGGGCGGCTTCATGCGCTTTGCGATGAGGGCGCCCTGCCGTAGGCGGGGGCGCCCTCATCGCGGTGGCTTTACCTTTCCCCTGGTGGGCCTAACTCTGCTCTTCCCCTTGGCGGGCTCGATTTCGCCTTTTCGCTCGCGGGCCTGACCTAAGCCTCTCGACGGGGCGCCTCGGTTCGGCCCTTCACTCCGATGCGCCGCAGGCAGCCATTGCGGGTTTCTTGCCAATTGCTTGTGGCGCAAGCCGGCAACAAAGGGCATACTGGAATGCTGACCGCGCCTAACGGCGATGACGCGGCTAGCATTTCATTTTCTAGGAGGCCAAACATGACGGAGCATATGGGGACCACGTGCGTGCAAGGCGGTTATCGACCTGGCGACGCGCAGCCGCGCCAGATTCCGATTTACCAGTCCACCACGTGGAAATACGACACGTCTGAGCACATGGGAAAGCTGTTCGACCTGGAAGAGTCGGGCTACTTCTACACGCGCCTGCAAAACCCCACGAACGATTACGTGGCGGCGAAGATCTGCGAGCTTGAGGGCGGCACGGCAGCTATGTTGACCAGCTCGGGCCAGGCGGCGAACTTCTTCGCGGTGTTCAACATTGCCGGAGCGGGCGACCATGTGGTGGCGTCGAGCGCCATTTACGGCGGCACGTACAACCTGCTGGCGCACACCATGCAGCGCATGGGCCTGGAGTGCACGTTCGTCAGCCCCGACTGCACCGACGAAGAGCTTGAGGCGGCGTTCCGCCCGAACACGAAGGCCGTGTTCGGCGAGACCGTCGCCAACCCGGCGTTGGCCGTGCTTGATATCGAGCGTTTCGCGAATGCGGCGCATGCGCACGGCGTGCCGCTGATTGTGGACAACACGTTCCCGACGCCCGTGAACTGTAACCCCATCAAGTGGGGCGCGAATATCGTAACGCACTCCACCACGAAGTACATGGACGGTCACGGCGCATGCGTGGGCGGATGCATCGTGGACGCCGGCACGTTCGACTGGATGGCGCATGCCGACAAGTTTCCGGGCCTGACCACGCCCGACGAAAGCTACCACGGCGTGGTGTACGCCGAGAAGTTCGGCCAGGGCGGCGCGTTCATCACGAAGTGCACGTCGCAGCTGATGCGCGATTTCGGCTCCATCCAAAGCCCGCAGCATGCTTTCATTTTGAACTTGGGTCTTGAGAGCCTGCACGTGCGCATGCCGCAGCATTGCAAGAACGGTCAGGCCGCAGCCGAGTTCTTGCAGGCACACCCCAAGATCCGCTTCGTGCGTTACCCGGGCCTGGCGGGCGACCCGTATCACGAGCTGGCGCAGAAGTACATGCCGAACGGCACGTGCGGCGTGGTGTCGTTTGGCTTCGAGGGCGGTCGCGCGGCGGCCGAGCAGTTCATGAAAAGCCTGAAGCTGGCGCAGATTGCCACGCATGTTGCCGATGCGCGCACGTGCGTGCTGCATCCGGCGAACGCCACGCATCGTCAAATGAACGACGAAGAGCTGGTGGCGTGCGGCATCTCCCCGGACATGGTGCGCCTGAGCTGCGGCATCGAGTCGACGGAGGATTTGCTGGCCGACCTGGAGCAGGCGCTGGCAACAGTGTAGACGAAGCGCTAAGACGGCGATGGGGGGGCTGCTGACAATGCGTCGGCGGCCCCGCTTTTTGCTATCTGCAAGTGGGGAAGCATTGCTGCGTGAGGGATGTTCTGTGGCAGCAACCAGGGATAATGCGAATACGTAATCGCATGGTTACGTTAGCGTGCATCCTGGCGAGCGCTTGCCGAAAGCGGGGAGCAAAATGTATGTGCGAGTGAATTGATAACAGTTTCTGTGCTAGCCTGATTTTTGGTTTGACCTGGGGATTTTGTATCTATAACTCATCTCATGTCAGGGGGGCTGTATGAGCCCAAGCTTTTCGCAACTAGAACGGTTCGTCGCAACGGCACGCAAGGGGTCCTATAGCGCCGCCGCCGAGGACCTTTTCGTGACGCCGCAAGCAGTTTCGAAGTCGATCCACGACCTTGAGAGCAAGTTGCATGTGCAATTGCTTGAAGCGCGCGGCAAGCAGCTGAAACCAACGGATGCGGGCGGGAGGGTGTACCGCTATGCCGTGGATGCGCTTGATGCGCGCGGCGGCATTAGAGACGTGACGCCGGCTGGCGAAGGTGGGGTTGCGCAGCTTCAGGGGTCGCTTTCGGTTGTGGTGGCGAATATCCCCTTGCGAGGCCGAGTGTTTCGCGAAGAAGATTTCGAGCCTTTTCGCCGGGCGTATCCGCTTGTGGAGCTTCAGGTGTCGTTTTTTGCTGGCAGCGGGTGCTTGGCGGCCCTTGACGCGGGCATGGCCGATGCGGCGCTGGTGGTGGGAAAGCCCGAGCGTGAAGATTTGCACGCATCGTGGATGAGAACGATGGCGTTGTGCCTGCTGGTGTCCACGCGCCATGAGCTGGCGGCGAAGGAGTGCGTGGCGTTTTCCGACTTGCATGGTAGGAAGTTGGCCGTGCCGCATGATTTCCGTAGCTACAAAGAGGTGATGGAGCGGCGGTTTGCGCAAGAGGGCGTGCGTCCGCGCTATGTTGCGCTTGAGATGAGCGAGGCGCGACATAGAGCGTTTTTGCGCGATGAAGGCGGTGCTCTGCTGGTATCTCATGACGCGCGTTTGTGCGAAGCGTTTCCCGATACGGTGATGATTCCTTTCAAGGAGAAGGAGCGCATCGCACTTCCTTATTACTATGTATGGCGCGAGGGGCACGAAACGGCTTTGGTTGCAGCGTTGAGGCGCTGCTTGTGCGCGTCATGACAGAGCTTGGCATGCCTGGGCTGTCCATGTGCGTTGTATGGGCAGCTTCTACAAGTCAAGCAGCTTATGCCGCAGCGCGTAGTCGACGGCATCGGCGCGCGTTTTCAGATGCAGCTTCTTGAATATCTTGCTGCGGTGCGCCTCCACTGTTTTCACGGATAGAAACATGCGCTCGCCGATTTCCTTGTTCGTGTGGCCTCGTGCGATAAGCTGCAAAATCTCAAGCTCGCGGCTGGATAGCTGTTGGAAGGAAGGGTCGTTAGCCTCGGTGTTTCCCGCGTGCTTTGCAAGCAACGAGGCCATGGTGGGGTGGATGTAGCTGCCGCCTGCGGCAATGTCGTGCACGGCTTGGCGCAGCTGTTCGGGCGTCGAGTTTTTCAGCACGTAGCCCGCCGCGCCGCCGCGCAGGGTGTACAGCAGGTATTCCGGCTCGGCGAACATGGTGAGGATGATCACTTTCGTGTCGGGAAAGTCGCGGGCCACTTTTTCGCAGGCCACAAGTCCGCTTTGCCCGGGCGGCATGGAGATGTCAAGCAGCAGCACTTGCGGTTTGTGCTGCGCCACAAGCGAATAGGCTTGCGTTCCTTCGGCGGCTTCCGCCACCACGGCGATGTCAGGGTCCGCTTCAAGCAGAAGCTTAATGCCGGTGCGCACCACCTCGTGGTCGTCGGCAAGAATCACGTTGATCATTGCGGTTCCTCCTGGGCGCGCATGGGCGTGACCAGCGTGACGCGCGTGCCGGCAGCGCCTGATTCGATGGAAAGCGTGGCGCCGACCTGGTTTGCGCGTTCTTGCATGCCCAAAAGCCCGCAGCCGCTGCCTTTGATGGTGGGGTGGGCAACGTCGAAGCCGCATCCGTCGTCGGAAATGCAGATGTGCAGCCAGTCGCTTGCGGCCTCAACCTGCACGCGCACCGTGTCGGAGCCCGAATACTTGCAAGCATTCGTCATGGCTTCTTGGCAGATGCGGTAGGCCTGCGTTTCCAGCGCGCGGTCGAAACGCGGCAGCGTCAAATCGCCCTCGAACGCAACGGCCGAGCCATACGTTTGCTCAAGCACCAGCGCTTGGCTGCGCAGCGCGGGCACGAAGCCAAGGTGGTCAAGCGCGCTGGGGCGCAGCATGACGGAGATGTTGTGCAGCTCGTCGAGCACGGCGTTGATGCCGCCGTGAGCCTCGTCGAGGATGGCAATCCCCTCGTCGTCGAGGTGCTCGCGAAGCCGCTGCAGCGAAAACGTGACGGTAAGTAGCTCTTGTGCAACGCCGTCGTGCAATTCGCGCGATATGCGCCGGCGTTCATCCTCTTGAGCGCCGATGATGCGCGCAAGGTCGCTGCGAATAAGCCGTGGAGAGCCATCGTTTTTCGCGGGGCTGCTTTCGCCGCTATCGCCCGCCCGCCCAGACAAGATGCTGGCATCGTCGTGCAGGCTTGCGTCGAACCCGATGAATCCTTCGGAAACAACGGCCAGCTCGCAAAACGTTCCGTGCAGTTCATCGGCGATAAGCGAACGAAATGCCTGGGCGTGGCTTTCGCTGACATCGCGGAACGCGCATAGCAGCACGGCGATGACGTGGTGATTGCGTTTGAGGGGCAGCGCGCACAGGCTGCGCAAGTCTTCGGCGAACACGATGGGGTAGGACGAGTATTCGCGTGGGTCAAGCTCGGAATCGATGTCGGTGAACAGCATGGGCTTGCCGGACTTCAGCACGATGCCGCCTACACCATGGCCGGGCGCCAACGCGATGCGCCGGTGCCGGTTGCTTGTTTCGCCGGCGCTGTACACCCACTTCAGCGGTGCGCCGACGAATGCGGTGATGCCCATGGTGACGAAGTCGAAGTTAAGTCGCGCGCGAAGCTGCTCGACGGCGCGTTGGAACGCTTCGTTGTTTCCGTCAAGCGTTGCCCGGTCGAAATTAGAAGCCCCCATGCTCTTCCTTTCCCGCTTGATGCTCCCCGCGCACATTATAGGACGCCGCTGTGGGGGATGACCAGTGCCTGCAGCGGTCAAGCACCGTGTGGTAAAGAAACGACATACCAGGCCAAAAGCCGTTCATGGGAAAACTATAGGGGTTTCCCCGCGTGTTTTGCCGGGCGTTTCCTATAGGGGACCTTCGCCATCTTCGCCCGCGCGCAAAGGCGCGTAACGTGGCGTCGTGGAGAGATATCGCCCCAGAAGGGAGGAAAGCGGAAATGACGAAAGCGAAAAGGAACAAGTCGGTTGCGTGGGTTGCGGCCCTGTGCGCCTTCGGCCTGGTCGTTGGCCTTTCGGCATGCGCGCCGAACGCCGACAAGGCCGGTCGCGCCGACCAAAAGGCCACGGACAAGCCCGTGGCGCAGCAGGTTGAGCAGGTGCCCGAAGCCGACGAGTATGGCGTGGTGCACGCCGATCAGTGGGCGCAGGACTATCCGGACCAGTACGCGACGTATCGGGAAAACGACGCGAATGGCACGGAGGGCAAGCACGACTGCCTGCAGCTGTATCCGGCGCTGAACACCATGTACAAAGGCTATGCCTTCGCACTGGGCTATGATGAAGCGCACGGGCACACCCACGCGCTTCAATCGGTGAAGGAAACGCCGCGTACGCAGAAGAAAGAGCAGCTGGCAAACTGCATCTCGTGCAAAACCCCGCAGTACACTGCGCTGGTGAACGCCGAGGGGGACACGGCTTATCAGGGCAAGTTCAAGGACATGATCGACCAGTTCGACGAGCCCATCAGCTGCTATAACTGCCACGAGAACGACCCGACCCAGCTGGTGGTGGGCAACAAGTTCTTCGTGCGCGCGCTTGGCGACGACGTGAACAACGAGAAGAAGGCGCCGCTTGCCAGCCAAACGTGCGGCCAGTGCCACAACGAGTATTACTTCGACCCCACGACGAAGGCAACGACGAACCCTTACACGGGAACCGATCAGATGACGCCCGACGCAATCCTGGCGTACTACGACAACATGGGTTTCTCTGACTGGAACCATGCCGACACCATGGCGCCCATGATCAAGGTGCAGCATCCTGAGTTCGAAACCATGTACGGCGGCGAGTCCACCACCATGGCGCGCATCGGCTACACGTGCGCCGATTGCCACATGGGCACGCAAACGGCCGAGGATGGCACGGCGTATACCTCGCACAATTGGATCAGCCCGCTTGAAAACGAGGACATGCTTGCCAACGACTGCAACAACTGCCACGCCGACCTGAAGGGCGAAGTGGCTGCCACGCAGGCAAAAGAAGAGCAACGTGTGACGTCGATCAGCGAGAAGATCGAGAACCTGACGAACAGGATCGCCGCGCAGTATGCTGACGAGATTGCCGCCATCAAGGCCGCTAAGGACGCCGGCGGCAAGCAGGATCCCTCTGCCGAGCTGGCCGCGCTGTGGAAGCTGCAGCGCAACGCGCAGTTCTACTGGGATTTCGTGATGGTTGAAAATAGCGAGGGCGCTCATAACCCCGACCTGACGTTTGAAACCCTGGACAAGGCGGAAGCGGCCGCTGACCAGGCATTGTCGATGCTTGCGTAACAGCGCAGGCGGCGATTCTCTCCGATGGGCTTTAGGTGGCGCGTTGCCGGGAGTGCGTGCGAAATGCGGGGCGCGGGCTCCGCTGCGGTGCTCCGGCGGGCTGCCGCACAGAAGCGAAACCGCTGTAAAGTTCGAACCTTTTTGGGAAAGGAGGTTCCGCGTATATGAGCAAGCAAGAGGCAAACGGCGGCATGGCGCCGTCGAAGAAGCGCAAGACGGACCGCAGGTGGCCCATCGTGGCTGCGGTGGTTGCGGTGGTGGTTGCCGTTGCCGGCGGAGGGTTCTGGGTATGGCACGAGCAGCCCAGTTTCTGCAACGCTATCTGCCACACGCCGATGGACCCTTACGTTGCAGCGTTCGATCAGCAGCCGGGCACGGCAGGCGTGGACAAGTGGGGCAACGAAGTGTCGAACACCAGCTCCATGCTGGCCGTGGTGCACGCGGCGTCGAAAGGCGAAGGCGGTGCGAACGCGAACTGCCTGAGTTGCCACAAACCCACCATCGTCCAACAGCTGACCGAGGTGAGCGAGTGGTCTACCGGCAACATGCCCCTGTTCGCCAACGAGGCGTACGGGCTGGTGCTTGGCGAGCGCGACACCGAGCAGCTTGGCGAGTGGCTTGGCCAGGAAGGCGACGCGTTCTGCCTGAACGAGGCGTGCCACAACATAACCCGCCAAGACCTGGTGAAGAAGACGGCGCACTATGGCGAGCGCAATCCGCACATGGCCATGCACGGCCAGCAGCGCGATTGCGGCGATTGCCACAAGGCGCACCGCGCTTCGGTGAACGCGTGCAGCCAGTGCCACGAGGATGCTCCCATCCCCGATGGTTGGCTGACCTACGACCAAGCGCAGGAAACAGCGCAGCGCGCATAAGGCGCGTGTGAGGGGGGAAAGGGTCGCGAACGCGGCCCTTTCTTCGGTAAACGGGTGGTTTAGCGGTGTAAATTACACTATCTGGGTGATAGCGCGCCCATTTCGTTTTCGATAAGGTTAGCATTCGGAATTAGCCTCGAACGGACGGAAAAGGGAGGGTTTGTGAATACGAAGACGAAGCGCCGCATGATTGCCGTGACTGGCATCATCGTTATCGTGCTTATCGTGATCTTGGCGGTTGTCGGCAGCTCGGGCGCCGCGAAATCGGCCACCATCGCCGACGCGCTTGCCGGCAAGTTTCCGGACCAGAAGATTCAGGTCACGGGCAACGTGGTGGAAAACTCCTACGCCACGAACGACAACGTCCTGACGTTCGCCATCTACGACAAGGACGGCAACCCTACCGAACAGCTTAACGTCCGTTACGAAGGCGGCGTGTCGGCCACGTTCGGCAACGATGTCACCGCCATCTGCACGGGTAAGATTGCCGAAGACGGTGTGCTGCATGCCACGGAGCTGGTGACGAAGTGCCCCTCGAAGTACGAGAACGCGTCGAACGCGCTGACCATCGAAAGCCTGCTCGGCTACGGCGAGTCGGTGTACGACAAGCCGGTGAAGGTTTCGGGCACGGTGCAGGCGGGCTCGCTGAAGGCAGCGGGCGCGGGCGATCGTTTTGTGCTGGCAGACCCTGATTCCGACAAGACGCTTCCCGTTGCATTCGACGGCGCGCTGTCTGACGAGATTGCCGAGGGAAGCTCGCTGGTGGTTACCGGCAGCCTGTCGGCAGATGGCAAGTTCACCGCCACCGACGTGGCGCTTGAAGGTTAAGCAGAAAGGTAACGTTTCATGTCTACTATCGGCCTGATGGGCCTGCTGGTGGCGTTCGCCGGCGTGGCCATTTCGGTGCTGTGCCTGCTTGCAGGCGCCATCCTCGGCCGCAAGCAGGAAAGCTCGCTTGCGGAAACCCTCACGTGGGGCGGCCATGTTGCTTCCATCCTGACCACCATCGCGCTGACCGTGTGCTGCGGCATTCTGGTGTACTGCTTCTTTGCAGGCGATTATTCCATCGAGTACGTGCTGAAGCAGCACAGCAGCGCTGACGGCGCGCTGGGCTGGCTGTACAAGCTGTCCGGTTTGTGGGCTGGTCGCGAGGGCTCGCTGCTGTTCTGGGCGTGGCTTATCAGCGTGTTCAACTCCGTTGTGGCCATCCGCGACCTGAAAAGCCCGCGCAAGCTGGACTCCATGGCGCTTATGGTGTCGCAGCTGGTGCTGGCGGCGTTCGTGGGCGTGCTGCTGTTCAGCGAAAGCAACATGCCGTTTACCGTGACGCCGGACAAGTACTACAACTCCAACGGCACGCTGACCAACGCGGCCACCATGCTGGGCATGAACTCGCTGTTGGAGCACTGGGCCATGGCCATTCATCCGCCCACACTGTTCGTGGGCTACGCGGGCTTGACCATCCCGTTCGCGTACGCCATCGCCGCGCTTATCGTGAACGATTCGTCGAAGGAATGGGTGGTGCGCAGCCAGCGCTATGCTCTGTTCTCGTGGCTGTTCCTGGGCATCGGCATCGGTTTGGGCTCCGTGTGGGCTTACGTGGTGCTTGGCTGGGGCGGCTACTGGGGCTGGGACGCTGTGGAAAACGCCAGCTTGCTTTCGTGGCTGGTGGGCGTGGCCTTGATCCACAGCTTCACCGTGTACCGCCAGCGCGGCGCGTTTAAGCGCTGGAGCGTCATGTGCGCCTGCATCACGTTCGCGTTCGTCATCGTGGGCACGTTCATTTCCCGCTCTGGCCTGGTGCAATCCGTGCATGCGTTTGAGGGCGACCCGGTTTCGCTCGTGCTGTTCGGCGCGCTTATCGCGGTGGCGCTGCTTGCGGGCATCGTGGGCCTGATCGTGCGCTGGAAGAGTTTCGGCCCGGCGGCCGACGGCTCCGACGAGGTGGAGCACCTGCTGTCCAAGGAGGGCGCGTACTACTTCAACAACGTCATCATGGTGGTGTTCGCCACGCTGCTGGCATACCTGACCATCTCCTCGGCGCTGCCCGACTTCCTGCCGTTCGGCGGCCAGACCGTGTCCTCGGGCACGTTCAACGCCATCGCCCGCCCGCTTGGCGTGGTGTACCTGGCAATCCTGGCCATCTGCCCGCTTCTGGCGTGGGGCACCACGCTGCGCGCGAAGTTCCTGAAGCAGGCGCGCATTCCCGCCATCTGCGCGGTGGTGCTGTTCGTGGTGCTGGCGGTGTACTGGGGCACGTACCTGGTGCCCAGCTACGATGCCATCATCGCTGCTGGCGGAACCACGGCCGAAGAACTGGCAAGCGACGGCCCGGCCTGGTACTACAACGGCTTGGCGCTTGTGGGCTTCTTCGTGGCCAGCGTGCTGTTCTTCAACTCGCTGTTCATGCTTGGCCGCGCCATCGGCGCGTACAAGAAGGCGCACGGGTGCGGCGCGCTGGCGGCCTTCGGCGGTTGCCTGCGCAACAACGCGGCGCGGTTCGGCGGCTTTCTGTCTCACGCGGCCATGGCCGTCATCTTGGTGGGCCTTATCGGCTCGTCCATGTACGTGACCGAGATCACGGGGTATCTGCCTTACGACGAGGAGAGCGATTCGGTTTCCGAGACTTTCGACATCCAGGACTTCCAGCTCACCTACACGGGCAACTCCATCGATGAGCTCGGCAACGGCAACGTGCGCTACGCGCTCACCTTCGACGTGACGAAGGACGGCCAGTTCGTGGGCACGGTGAACCCGGCCGTGCAGCTGGTGAGCGCCACCCAGCAGCAGAAGCTGGAGGCGAGCGTCATCGGGTTCCCGCTGGAGGATTTGTTCGTGGTGTACCGCGGCGTGAACGATGAGGGCGACTTCTCCATGGATGTGCGCGTGAACCCGCTCATCTCGTTCGTGTGGGTGGGCTTCGCCCTGCTCATGGTGGGCTGCCTGATCCCGCTGTTCGCCAAGCGCGCCGAGCGCCGTCGCGGCCGTCCGAGCCGTTGATGACCGCCGCAATAGGATAGGCCGCGCGATCCGCCTGCATAGAGGAGTAGTCCGGCGCCAGCGCATCGGCCACGGCGGCATCCACCGCCCCGTCATCGCCTGCGGCACTGGGCGCCTTCGCGGCGGCCGCCAGCAGCACCGGAGAGGCGTAAGCCCCGTTCAGGCGATTGTTCAACGGGGACTCCAACGGTTCGTAGTGCTCGGGCACAGGCCCGTCGCCCAGTCGATCGGACACCAAAAGGCCCACCTGTTCCCAGGTACCGGGGAAGGCCTGGTTGTCCGGCTCGAGCCATCGTCCGTCGCGCAGAATCGGGAAGTCGGGCGCGTCGATGCAGGCCCAGCTCTCCCCCTCCCAAGTAAGGAGATTGCACTCGTTCACCCACGGCTGGCCCGCCAAGTTCGCGCTCGCCCGGTTGCCGCGCACCCGCACGTTGCCGGGCCACGTGAAGCCCCAGCCGGGGAAGAGCCCCAGACCGCTCTCGTCGGTGCCGTCGCGACGTCCCACGGGTTGCTCGGCCGCATCGGCCGCACTGGCGCCGTTCGACCACAGCCCCGCAAGGAAAGCCGCGCCGCAAGCCGTCGAGCCGTCGGCGCGCAGCCCGTCGGCACCTTCCAAAAACATCAGCTCGCCGCCGTCCCAGTCGCTGTCCTCGACGACATAGCCGTTCATCGCCCAGGCCACCTTCACCAGATCGATGCTGTCGGACGTCACGTAGTCCCACCGGGCCTTAAGGATCGGATCCGTCGCCGTACCGCCCTTGGTGTCGTACAGGTTGAACACGCGCTCCCACATATCGCCGATGATGGCAGCGTCCGTGCGGCTCTCGCCCGCCGGCTCAACCGCCGCCGCAGCATGCTGCAGAAGGCGGCCGCCGCTCGCCCGGATGCCGGCCTTCTCGAAGCCGAGGACGCTTGGCAGCTGGAACACCGTCGTCTGCTGCTGGGAAGGATCCTCCACCCGTTCCCAGAACGTAGCCGTGAGGTTCGGCGAGGCGTCGGTCACGACGAGCCACGCTAGGCGCCCCACGTCGTCGGCCGTAACGCCCGAAGACGCGCTCCCCACCAGATCGGCGCCCCACAGGAAACACCCCTGCAGCAAGCCTGTGCACAGCGCCTCGCTGAACGACGCACCACCAGCCGGTGCCTTGGGCAGCCAATCGTAGCCGTAGTCGTTGTCGAAGGCCGCCTCCTCGCCCCACCACTCACGCAGGGCCGACACCAGGGCACGGGGCCGCAGTGAACCCGCGCCGGCCGGCTCGGTGTGGGCCTCGAGCCACGCCTGGAGCGTCGTCTCGCTTTCAGTGGGCCAGGGAAGATCGCCGCAGAACATGTCCGGCGAAAGCCCCATGGCGTCGGCCAGCCCCTCGTTCGCGGTGCCCCCCAGGTAGGAGATACCGCCCCCGGGCACGCCGATGTTGCCGAGCAGCAGCTGCACCACGGCGGCCGCGCGCGCCGCCTGGGTCCCCGTGCCGTGCTGCACGAGACCGGGCCCGGCCAGCACCTTGCCCGCCCCCTCCACCGCGCCCGTGGCCGCGAAGGCCCCATAGGCGCGCTCGAGCAGCGACCGCTCCACGCCGCACACGGTGGCCACCGTGTCCAAGTCGTAACGGGCGAGAAACTCCTGCAGGCGCACCCAGGCGCAAGCCGGGTCCTGCAGCGTGATATTGCGCTCGCAGCGCGGCTGGGACGGCACGGCCCAGGCAGGGACGCCCTCGCCGCGCACCCAGGAGAACTCGCCGTCGAAGCGCATGTTCCACGTGTCGAAGCCGTCGGTCTGGTAGCCCCAGCTGGTTTTGTCGTAGGTGCCGGTCATGGGATCCCAGCCGAAGAAGGCGCCGGAGGACGCATCGAAGGAGAAGGCGGGGTCCATGAGGTAGGAGGCGTTGGTGAAGTTCAGCACGTACTCGGGCTGCCACAGGGAATTGTCCATGGCGTACTTGGTCAGCCCCCCGAGAAACGCGATGTCGGTGCCGGGCCGGATGGGCACGTGGATGTCGGCCATCTCGGCCGATGCCGAGCGCAGCGGATCCACGACGATCCACAGCGCCCCCGCGTCCCGGGCGCGCTCGATCCAGCGCAGGGACAGCGGCTGGCTTGTGGCAACGTCGGCACCCAAGGTGAGCAGACAGTCCGTGTTCGCGATGTCGCTCCACAGCCCGTCGGGCTCGGCGATGCCGAGGGTGGCCGCCACGCCCGCGGCGAAGGCGCGCCGCCCGAAGGCCGCCTCGGAATCGATGTTCACCACGCCCCAGGATCGCAGCGCCTTGGCGAGCAGGAACTGCTCCTCAGCCACAAGGCGCGCGCCGCCGAAGCTGCCGATGGCCCGAGGGCGCCGCGGGGACGCTTCCGGGCGCTGTAGTCGTTGTCGCCGTAGCCATCGTCGCCGTAGCCGCCGCGATCGCTCCAGTCCCATTCGTCGAAGCCCGTCTCGCCCTGCGTCTCATCGTCGGCCTCCGTGCCTTCGATGCTCTCTTCGAAGGTGGCGTCGCGAGTATCCTTCACCAGGTTGGCGATCTCGTCCAGCGCGCGATCCCAGGAGATGTCCTCCCACGCATCCGACCC
>OLOX01000634.1_pt1 | contig 36885 bp, 35 predicted proteins | sample 1672091 | NCBI WGS metagenome assembly OLOX01 (sample SAMEA3136644, study PRJEB25190) | human gut metagenome | reverse complement strand
CGGCACTGAAAACGGATGTCATTCCGATTTTTTTTCCTAATAATCCTGGCATTTCTCTTTGATTTAGAAAATGTGAACTGATGGAGTTTCGTTTGTTGAATTTGTTCTCAAGTCTTGTCGGTTAGACCTTGATCTCTACCTCTACACCCGAGGGGAGCTCGAGCTTCATGAGGGCGTCCACGGTCTTGCCGGTCGAGTTGTGGATGTCGATCAGGCGCTTGTAGCTCGAGAGCTGGAACTGCTCGCGGGCCTTCTTGTTGACGAAGGTGGAACGGTTGACGGTGAAGATGCGGCGGTGAGTCGGCAGGGGTATGGGACCCGAGATGACGGCTCCGGTGGCCTTGACGGTCTTCACAATCTTCTCGGCCGACTTGTCAACGAGGTTGTAGTCGTAGGACTTGAGTTTGATTCTGATTGTCTGGTCCATATTGTTAGTTGAATGAAAGTGTCTCTTACTTGATGAGGTCTACGCGGCCCTGGCACTCGGTGAGCACGCTCTTGGCGATCGAGCTGCTGACCTCGGCATAGTGGCTGAAGGTCATGGTCGATGTGGCGCGGCCCGAGGTGATGGTACGGAGGGCGGTCACATAGCCGAACATTTCGGCGAGGGGAGCCTTGGCCTTGACGATGCGAGCACCGCTGCGGCTTGTCTCCATGCCCTCTACCTGGCCACGGCGCTTGTTGAGGTCGCCGATGACGTCGCCCATGCTCTCCTCGGGGGTAACAACCTCTACCTTGAAGATGGGCTCGAGCAGCACGGGGCCGGCCTTCTCCGAAGCCTTCTTGAAGGCCTGGATGGCACAGAGCTCGAACGAGAGCTGGTCAGAGTCGACGGGGTGGAACGAGCCGTCGATGACGGTGACCTTGAGACGGTCCAGGGGATAGCCTGCGAGCACACCGTTCTTCATGGCGGTGGTGAAGCCCTTCTGGATCGAGGGGATGAACTCCTTGGGGATGTTACCGCCCTTGACCTCGTCTACAAACTGGAGCGAGCCTTCGAAATCGTCGTCGGCGGGCTCTACGCGCACGATGATGTCGGCAAACTTACCGCGGCCACCGGTCTGCTTCTTGAATACCTCGCGGAGCTCGACGGGCTTGGTGATTGCCTCCTTGTATGTCACCTGAGGACGGCCCTGGTTACACTCGACCTTGAACTCGCGGCGGAGACGGTCGATGATGATGTCGAGATGAAGCTCGCCCATACCCGAGATGACGGTCTGGCCGGTCTCCTCGTTGGTCTCTACGCGGAAGGTGGGATCCTCCTCGGCCAGCTTCTGCAGGCCAACGCCGAGCTTGTCGAGGTCCTTCTGGGTCTTGGGCTCTACGGCGATGCCGATAACGGGCTCGGGGAACTCCATGGCCTCGAGCACGATGGGGTGGTTCTCGTCGCAGAGGGTGTCACCTGTGCGGATATCCTTGAAGCCTACGCCTGCGCCTATATCGCCGCAGCCGATCATCTCCTTGGCGTTCTGCTTGTTTGAGTGCATCTGGAACAGACGCGAAACGCGCTCCTTCTTGCCCGAACGGCTGTTGAGCACATACGAGCCGGCGACAACGTCGCCCGAGTAGACGCGGAAGAATGTCAGACGGCCTACATAGGGGTCGGTGGCAATCTTGAACGCGAGGGCACACATCGGAGCCTCGCTCGAGGGCTCGCGGGTCTCCACCTGGTCGGGATCGTCGGGATTGGTACCCTCTACGGCACCCGAGTCGAGGGGGCTAGGGAGGTATGCGCAGACTGCGTCGAGCAGGCACTGCACACCCTTGTTCTTGAACGACGAGCCGCAGATCATGGGCACAACCTCCATCTTGAGGGTGGCGGTGCGCAGGGCGCGGCGAATCTCCTCCTCAGTGATGGTGGAGGGGTCGTCAAAGTATTTCTCCATGAGGGCGTCGTCAAACTCGGCGATCTTCTCGAGCATCTTGTCGCGCCACTCCTCGCACTCGGCCTGAAGACCGGCGGGAATATCCTCGACAGAGTAGTCGGCACCCATGGTCTCGTCGTGCCAGAAGATAGCCTTCATGCGGATGAGGTCAACCACACCCTTGAAGGTCTCCTCGGCGCCGATGGGCACCTGGATAGGACAGGGGTTGGCGCCGAGCACGTCCTTGAGCTGGCGTACAACCTCGAAGAAGTTGGCACCCGAGCGGTCCATCTTGTTGACATAGCCGATACGGGGCACATTATATTTGTCGGCCTGACGCCATACGGTCTCCGACTGGGGCTCGACACCGCCCACGGCGCAGAATGTTGCGACAGCGCCGTCGAGCACACGGAGCGAACGCTCTACCTCGACGGTGAAATCGACGTGTCCCGGGGTGTCGATGAGGTTGATCTTGTACTGGTCGCCATCATATTTCCAGAATGTGGTGGTGGCGGCAGAGGTGATGGTGATACCGCGCTCCTGCTCCTGCTCCATCCAGTCCATTGTAGCTGCACCGTCGTGCACCTCGCCGATCTTGTGGGTGAGGCCGGTGTAGAAGAGGATGCGCTCGGAGGTAGTGGTCTTACCGGCGTCGATGTGGGCCATGATGCCGATATTGCGCGTATATTTCAAGTGGTCGTCTTTAGCCATTGTCTTGAGAATCTAAATGATTTTGTTGCTGTTATTTCCGCGAAGGGAGAGGTGATCAGAAACGGAAGTGAGCGAATGCACGGTTGGCCTCGGCCATCTTGTGCATATCCTCCTTGCGCTTGTATGCGCCGCCCTGCTCGTTGAAAGCGTCGACGATCTCGGCAGCCAGCTTGTCAGCCATGGTCTTGCCGCCGCGCTTGCGGGCATAGAGGATAAGGTTTTTCATCGAGATAGATTCCTTGCGGTCGGGGCGGATTTCGGTGGGGACCTGGAAGGTGGCGCCGCCTACACGGCGGGACTTTACCTCGACCTGGGGAGTGACGTTCTCGAGGGCCTTCTTCCAGACCTCGAGGGCGGTGCGCTCCTCGTTGGGGAGTTTTGCCTTCACGAGCTCGAGAGCCGAGTAGAAGATGGTGTACGAGGTATTCTTCTTGCCGTCATACATGAGGTGGTTGACGAACTTGGAGACTCTCACGTCGTTGAACACGGGATCGGGGAGAATCACCCGCTTTTTGGGCTTTGCTTTACGCATTGTTTTGTTTAGATTTTTGTTTTTGGTTGCTTGGCTGCTGCATCTTTCATCTTCAACGCCCTCCCCTCCGGGAGCACGTTTACTCAACCTGATTTAGCCTTCCAATCAAATCAAAAACGAGGGGTTTACGACTCTGTTTTTAAAAATGATTGCTTCTTAGTCTTCAGAAAAGGAGCGTCGTGTATGGTTTTTAAAGTCTTTCAGTGCTGACCCGATTATTTCTTGGCAGCCTTGGGACGTTTTGCGCCATACTTTGAACGGCGCTGGGTGCGGTCCTTGACACCGGAGGTATCGAGTGTACCGCGGACGATGTGGTAGCGCACACCGGGAAGGTCCTTGACACGACCGCCACGCACGAGCACGATCGAGTGCTCCTGGAGGTTGTGGCCCTCGCCGGGGATATAGCTGTTGACCTCCTTGCCGTTGGTGAGGCGCACACGGGCAACCTTACGCATGGCTGAGTTAGGCTTTTTGGGGGTAGTGGTGTAGACACGCACGCACACGCCACGACGCTGGGGGCATGAATCAAGCGCGGGTGACTTGCTCTTGTCCTCAAGAGCTACACGGCCTTTTCTGACTAATTGCTGAATAGTAGGCATCTTAGTTTCTTTTGTTTGACTTTATATGGTGATTGTTGTTTTGCTCTATGTTTTCTGACGCTCGCAGAGAGGTGCCTTCCGCACACATCCGTCGCCTCGACACCGCTAACTATCAGACTGTTAGCTTTGCCGTGACGCCGGTTTTCTCCTAAAGCGATGCAAAATTACAAATTATTTCTCTAATTACCAAACACTTCCGCAACTATTTTTCGTCGCTTCTACGCTTTCGTCGCCCGGGACGATTTCCGATAATCCGGAAGAGCGCGGCCCGCCATGCGGCAAAGATGAAAACAATCCACAGCCACCACGCATCTCCCGTCATGGCCGAGGCTGCCAGAGGAATCAGCACAGCCATCAGGCAGAGGTTGGTCAGTCCGACAGCGGCGCGCATCACCGCACGGTCATGCGCCATGTCACCTGTGCGCACAGGAAAATTGAAGCGGCCTGGAGCAGCGCAGACACCGAGCAGACCGAGATACAGCACCGCGAACAGCACCCCCGTGACAACACACGCGCCATCATCGGAAGGCGCCGGAAGACGCCACTCCCCCACCCCGCCAGAGGCAACGGCCAGGAGATATGCGACGAGAATAAATCCCGCAATGACATTATAGGCGATATAGCTTCTCATAGAAAAAGACGGGTCGAACCCGTCTGACAAGTCCGACCCGTCCGAAATAATTTAATCTATCGGCCTTACTCCTCGTTTCCGGCAAACTCCATGAGATATGCCTTGATGAAGGGGTCGAGGTCACCGTCCATGACGCCGCCGACATCGGCGGTCTGATGGCCGGTGCGGTGGTCCTTGACACGGCGGTCGTCGAACACGTAGCTTCGGATCTGCGAGCCCCACTCTATCTTCATTTTTCCGGCCTCAATCTTGGCCTGCTCCTGAAGACGGTGCTGCAACTCCTTGTCATAGAGTATCGAGCGGAGCTGACGCATGGCGTTCTCCTTGTTCTTGGGCTGGTCGCGCGTCTCGGTGTTCTCGATAAGAATCTCCTCCTGTTCGCTTGTATATGGGTCGGTGAACTGGTAGCGCAGACGCACGCCCGACTCGACCTTGTTGACGTTCTGTCCTCCGGCGCCGCCCGAACGGAATGTGTCCCACGACAGGAGCGCGGGGTCGACCTTGACCTCGATGGTATCGTCGACGAGCGGGGTGACGAACACCGACGCGAACGAGGTCATGCGCTTGCCCTGAGCGTTGTATGGCGACACGCGCACCAGACGGTGCACGCCGTTCTCGCTCTTGAGGTATCCGTATGCGAAATCGCCCTCGACATTGATAGTACACGACTTGATACCGGCCTCGTCCCCCTCGAGCAGGTTGGCGATGGAGATTTTATAGCCGTGGGCCTCGCACCAGCGCATATACATGCGCATCAGCATCTGCGCCCAGTCCTGGCTCTCGGTACCCCCGGCGCCCGAGTTGATCTTGAGCACGACGCCGAGCTTGTCCTCCTCGCGGCGCAGCATGTTCTTCAGCTCAAGGTTCTCTATCAGGTTCACGGCATCGGCATACAGCTTGTCGAGCTCGGCCTCCTCGACGAGGCCCTCCTTGATGAAATCCCATGCAATCTCAAGCTCGCCCACAGCCTTGTCGACCTCCTCATAGCCCTCGATCCAGGCCTGGAGGTCTTTGATTTTCTTCATCTGGGCGCGGGCCTCGACGGGATGCTCCCAGAAATCGGGCACATGTGTGCGCAGCTCCTCCTCCTCGACCTGGATTCTCTTGTTGTCGATGTCGAGATACTTTTTCAGCGAGTCCCTGCGTTCGGCGGTCTCCTTGAGCTGTTCCTGGGTAATCATGTCGTGCGGGCGGTTTTGTTAATGGTGATTGTCAGTCAGTTATGAAAATAGCCGAAACCCTTTCAGGAATCGGCTATGTTGGTGGGCGCTGAGGGATTCGAACCCCCGACCCTCTGCTTGTAAGGCAGACGCTCTGAACCAGCTGAGCTAAGCGCCCTTTCTTGCTTAAAGCGATGCAAAGTTAGGCACTTTTTCCGAACCGTGCAAATTTTTCGGCAACTTTTTTCACAAAAATTTTATCACAGCCTCGGACCATCGCCATAAACTCATTGATACACAGCGCTATCGCCTCGCATCCCGCCAACCGGCTCAAGACAGGCCCCGATGCCATGCGCGACACGCCCATCCGAAATTTTGTCGGTGAGCGGGATTTTTGCTAACTTTGCTTTTCCTTATAACAACCATCAGGAAACACGACAGCAACAATGATCAAGCGATTCGATATGTGGCTTGCGGTGATTGCCGCGGGCATATCAGGAGCCCTCCCGGGATGGGCAGAGGCTCCGGCAGGATATTATTCGGCCTGCGAGGGCAAGAAGGGAGCTGCGCTCCTCTCGGCCCTGTGCGACAAGATAGGCCCGCACACCAATGTGGGGTATGACGGCCTGTGGAATGTCTACAAGACATCTGATGTCCGTCCCAACGGCAAGGTCTGGGACATGTACTCGACCAAGCAGTGGACCGTGGGCCAGCAGAAATGCGGCAACTATAAATATGTGGGCGACTGCATAAACCGCGAGCACTCGATGCCCAAGAGCTGGTTCAGCGAGGGACAGCCGATGAAGAGCGACGCATTCCACGTCTATCCCACCGACGGCAAGGTGAACGGACAGCGCAGCAACTACCCATACGGCGAGTGCGCCAACGGCACCACGCTGCCTCCAAACGGCAGCATACTGGCACTCGGCAAGCTGGGCACGTCGACATTCGCGGGCTACTCGGGCACGGTGTTCGAGCCCGACGACGAGTACAAGGGTGATTTCGCACGTACATATTTCTATATGGCGGCATGCTATAACGACAGGATTGCCGGATGGTCGAGCGACATGATGGCCGGAAACCGCTATCCCGTCTATACGACATGGGCGGTGAACCTGCTGCTGAAATGGCATCGCCAGGACCCTGTGAGCAGCAAGGAGATTGAGCGCAACGAGGCTGTCTATGCCTACCAGCACAACCGCAATCCGTTCATCGACCACCCCGACATGGCCGAACATATCTGGGGAGAATACAAGGACACGGGATGGAGCTCGTCGGGAGTCGCACGCCCCTCGATAGCCTCTCCCGCCGACGGTTCGGCGATAGACCTGGGCAAGTGCGGCACAGGGATAGAGCGCACCCACACCGTCACGGTGAAAGGGCAGAACCTCACCACAGACATCAATGTCAGCGTGAGCGGAGCCGGATTCTCGGCCGCCACGACTACACTCGCGGCATCGGCGGCGAACTCTGACGCCGGGGCAGCGCTCGCCATCAGCTATCGCTCGGCATCCGCGGGCGCATCGGCAGGCACACTTGTCCTCACCTCGGGCGAGGCGCGTTCTTCGGTCACACTCCGTGCCGAGGCCGTCGACGGACTCCCCGCGCTCCCGGCCATCAACGTGAGCGAGACATCATTTCAGGCACGCTGGGTCAGCATAGACCCCACGGGCACCAACTATACCCTCGACGTGACCTGCGGAGGCACCTCCATCCCTGGCTACCCCAAACCCGTGGCTGCCTCGACCGAACGGTTCACCGTCAACAACCTCACTCCCGCCACAGAGTATGCCTACACCCTGAGCTCACCCTCGGGACTGCGCAGCAACGAGATCAGGGTCACGACCGCGACCCCGGTTCCCTCGATACAATTCCTGTTTGACGGCGACCTGTACTTCACCTCCGAGCCCGGAGTCCCGTCGGAAGCCGCCGAGCTGCTGGCCGACATAGAGAACATCTCCGACCCCGTAGTGCTGTCGGTGAGCGCGCCATTCGAGCTGAGCACCGACAAGTCGGCATGGAGCAGGTCGCTCACGCTTGCAGCCGAGGAGGACAGATTTTACCTGCGCATGCACGGCGACGCCGCGGGCTCGTACACCACCACCCTGCTTGCCACGGCCGGGGCATATGTCAACGACGATGTGACCGTCGAGGGCGTGATTGCCGCCGAACCGACATTCATCGAGACATTCGAGGCCCCCTCCGAGCTCAAGAGCTATGACGGCGGCTACTATCAGGGCGCCGCATGTGCATGGAATGTGGTGGGCGCGCTCGTCGGCACCGACCCGCGCGACGTCCATTCGGGTGCCCAGGGCCTGCGCATGCACAAGACAGCCGGGGTCGACAGCCGCATCGAGATGGCCGAGCCGAGGATGCACGGCATCGGCACGGTGACATTCCACGCCAAGGCATGGAACGGCGAAGGGGGCGAGGTAGCCCTCGAGGTGTCGGCCGACGCCGGGCTGACATGGCACGAGGCGAAACGGTTTGACATCGGCGACGAGGCATGGCAGCAGTACTCGGCAACCGTCAACGAAACCGGCATGGTGCGCATGCGCCTGACACGCCTGTCGGGACGCCGCATAGCCATCGACGACATCGAGGCCACCGACTATGCCGCGAGTGCGGTGGCAGAGCTCGAGTATCACGCATGGGACGCCTACTGCCGCGACGGGCAGCTTGTCATCGAGAACCGTTCGGGCCTCCCCCTCGGCATCACCGTGTGCAGCCCCAACGGAGCGGTGTGGTACACAGGCACGATAAGCTCGACCACCGTCCTCGACCTCCCCGCAGGGATATATCTGGTGACCTCGGGAGGGTTCACAAGGAAAACCGTGGTGAAATGACCCCTTAAATTAACTTAAAATTAGTTAAAGCGACAGGCGGCGATAAAAATATCGCCGCCTGTCTTGCGCCGTATCCGTTGGAAATTCGTAATTTTGTGAAAATTTGAGAACGAATGGCCGACAACCTCTATCAACGTGTAGACAACCTCAAGGCCAAGGCCCGTCTGCTCACCGAGCGGTACAGGGCGTTGCAGCAGAGCAAAGCCCAGGCCGACGGGAAGATTGAGGAACTGACCGCCGTGATTCGCTCGCTCGAGAGGCAGATAGCCGACCGCGACCGCGAGATAGAGCGGCTGAAAGTGGCATCGGTGCTTGTGCCTGACCACCGCGACGTAGAGGAGACCAGGGCGTTCATCTCGGATTTAGTGCGCGAAATCGACAAGTGTATCGCACGGTTAAGCATCTGATGAATTCCGACCGCATAATCAACATATCCATCCGAATAGCCGACCTGCCGCGCATCCCCCTGCGCATCCCGCGCGACCAGGAGGAGACCGCCCGCCGGGCCGAAGCCAACATCAACGAGCTATGGCAGAAATGGTCGGCAAAGGAGGAGTTCAGCGACAAGTCGCCCGCAGAGATTCTGGCGATGGTGACATTCAGGTTTGCACAGCTGTATTACAGCAACCTGGAGGCGTCGCAAAACCTCGGCAAGGTCCTCGCCGGGCTCGAGAGCTCGTTTGACGACCTTCTGCTCGAGGATGTAAGGCCAGACACCCCCGCGACACCCCGCGACATCTGACCGCAAGCCGCAACAACCGCAATCCGTCCCCGCGAGACGGTTCAACAGAAGCATAATCCGCGACTGACACATATATATAATAATATCCCCCTCCCGGACATCGACGGCACACGCCGTCCGGGACAGCGGTTTCGAGCACGCCCGACCCGCTCCGCGCCCGTCGTCATGACGGCATACGCGAGCCAAGGCCGGTATGTGCTGTTTTTATATATAAACCCTTTTAACCCCAATCATCCCCTACCCCATCCATCATCCCAACAATGCAGACAATCATAATAATCGCCGCCGCCCTCATAGGCATCGCCATCGGCATCGCCGCCCTGCTTGTCTGGCAGAAATCGACAGCCCGCTCGGCTGCCGCAACAATAGTCGAAGACGCGCGCCGTGAGGCTGAGATCATCAAGAAAGACCGCTTGCTCGAGGCCGAGAAAGAGGAGCTGCGCATCAAGGCCGAGGCCGAGAAGACAGCCCAGCAGCGCCTGCAGAAGGTGCAGAACGAGGAGCAGAAAATCAAACAGCGCCAGAACCAGCTGAACCAGCAGCAAAGCGAGAATACCCGCAACCGCAACGAGAACGAGCAGCAGCGCCGCGAGCTCGAGGCACAGAGCCAGGTGCTCGAGCAGAGGGGCGAGGAGCTTGACCGCCTCACCCGCTCGGCCCGCGAGGCCCTCGAGCACATCTCGGGCCTGTCGTGCGAGGAAGCCAAGGAGAAGCTTGTCGAGAGCCTGCGCGACGAGGCCAAGACAGCCGCCGCGGCATATATCCACGACATCATGGACGAGGCCAAGATGACGGCCAACAAGGAGGCCAAGCGCATCGTGGTGCAGTCTATTCAACGTCTGGCGACAGAGACAGCCATCGAGAACTCGGTGACCGTGTTCCATATCGACTCTGACGAAATCAAGGGCCGCATCATAGGCCGCGAGGGACGCAACATCCGCGCGCTCGAGGCTGCCACCGGCATAGAGATAATCGTCGACGACACCCCTGAGGCCATCGTCCTCTCGGGCTTCGACCCCGTGCGCCGCGAGATTGCCCGCCTTGCCCTGCACCAGCTCGTGGCCGACGGCCGCATACATCCCGCCCGCATCGAGGAGGTGGTGGCCAAGGTGCGCAAGCAGATCGAGGAGGAAATCATCGAGACCGGCAAGCGCACGGCCATCGACCTCGGCATACACGGACTGCATCCCGACCTCATCCGCATGGTCGGCAAGATGAAATACCGCTCGAGCTACGGGCAGAACCTGCTGCAGCACTCGCGCGAGACGGCCAACCTCTGCGCCATCATGGCCGCCGAGCTCGGCCTCAACCCCAAGAAGGCCCGCCGCGCCGGACTGCTGCACGACATAGGCAAGGTGCCCGACGAGGAGCCCGAACTGCCCCACGCACTGCTGGGCATGAAACTGGCCGAGAAATATAAGGAGAAGCCCGAGATATGCAACGCCATCGGCGCCCACCACGACGAGGTTGAGCAGACCTCGCTGCTGGCTCCCATCGTCCAGGTGTGCGACGCCATCTCAGGCGCCCGTCCCGGCGCCCGCCGCGAGATTGTCGAGGCATATATCAAGCGCCTCAACGACCTCGAGCAGCTTGCCCTATCATATCCCGGCGTGGTCAAGACATACGCCATCCAGGCCGGACGCGAGCTGCGCGTCATCGTCGGCGCCGACAAGATCGACGACGTGGAGACCGAAAAGCTGTCTGAGGAGATAGCACGCCGCATCCAGGACGAGATGACATATCCCGGCCAGGTCAAGATCACAGTCATCCGCGAGACCCGTTCCGTAAGCTACGCAAAATAATCCCCGCGCCATGGAAGACAGAAATAAGCGCTGTCCGCGCGGCAAACTGCATTGCTGCAACTGGCTCGAGGATATTCCGGCGGTACCGGGCTCGACATTCGACATCGTAGAGGTACAGTTCAAGAACACCCGCAAGGGATTCTACCGCAACTCGCTCGGGCTCGACATAGAGCCGGGCGACATGGTGGCCGTCGAGGCGTCGCCCGGACACGACATAGGGTGCGTCACCCTCAAGGGGCCGCTCGTGGCCATACAGATGAAACGCGCCGGGGTCAAGTCCGACGCCGAGATACGCCGCGTGTTCCGCAAGGCCAAGCCCGCAGACCTCGAGAAATATGAGGAGGCGCGCGCCCGCGAGAACGACACCATGATACGCGCCCGCAAGATTGCCGAGAGCCTCAAGCTCAACATGAAGATAGGCGACGTCGAATATCAGGGTGACGGCAACAAGGCCATATTCTACTATATCGCCGACGAGCGTGTCGATTTCCGGCAGCTCATCAAGGTACTGGCCGAGACATTCAAGGTGCGCATCGAGATGAAGCAAATCGGTGCCCGCCAGGAGGCGGGACGCATCGGTGGCATCGGGCCGTGCGGACGCCCCCTGTGCTGCGCGAGCTGGATGACCTCGTTTGTCAGCGTCGGCACAAGCGCCGCCCGCTATCAGGACATATCGCTCAACCCGCAGAAACTGGCGGGGCAGTGTGCCAAGCTCAAGTGCTGCCTCAACTTTGAGGTCGACACATACGTCGAGAGCTCGCGCTATCTGCCCGGACGCGAGATACGCCTCGAGACAGCCGACTCGACATACTATCATTTCAAGACCGACATCTTCAAGAAGGAGATAACCTATTCGACCGACAAGTCGATTGCAGCCAACCTCGTCACCATCGACGCCGCACGCGCCTTCGAGGTCATCGAGATGAACAAGCGCGGCGAGAAGCCGCTCAAGCTGATGCGCGAAGACGACGAGAAGGCCACTGCCAAACCCAAGCCCCTCGACCTCGCGTCGCAGGACGACCTCACACGATTCGACCGCGCCAAGAAGAAGAAAAAGAAAAAGAAACCCGCAGCCACCGCCGCACAGCCCGACGGCAAGCAGCCGGCCGCCGACGGGGGCAAGCCCAAGCAACCCCAGCAGCCGCAGCAGCAGGGACAGGGCAAACAGCAGCCACAACAACCCAAGCAGAAACAGAAGCCAAAGGGCCCCAAGCCCCCGAAACCCAAGACCGACCAGCCCAAGGCCGAGCAACCCAAGCCGGAACAGCCAAGGCCAAACAGGGTTCCGAAGGCATTCCGCACTCCAGACCAGCAACCGCCACAGCAGTGACAATGAAAACCCTTCCCGCAATCATAGCCGGAGTCTGCCTCCTCCTTGCCGCCTCGTGCGGCAGGGGGGAGCGCGACTATAGCCGCTGGGCCTCCCTGCCCTCAGAGGGATGGGCATACGGCGACACACTGTCGCTGATACCCGCCGACACCACCCTCACCGACAATGACTCGATAGTGAGCCGCGCCCTGCTGCTCGGAGTGGTGCACTCGGCGGCATATCCATATTCAAACCTGTGGCTCGAGGTGACATACCACGGCACGGGATACCTCTATCGCGACACGGTGAACATGCCCCTCGCCGACATCTACGGACGCTGGCTCGGCTCGGGATTCGGGTCGTCCTATCAGAGGGAGATTACGCTGAAACCACGCGCCGACATAGACCTGACGCGCCCCGTCGGCGTGCGACACATCATGCGCCTCGACACCCTCCGCAACATCGAGCGCATCGGCATCACGGTAGAGTGATGTCGGACAGGTCAGACCTGTCTGACCCGTCCGACCTGCCTTTTTATATCACAGGCTCTCCAGCGCGCCGGTGGTGGAGTCCATGATGTATCCGGCCACGCGGATGTCGTGAGGCATGAGGGGATGATTGGCAACGAGGTCGACAGTCTCGCGCACGGCCTCGGCGGTGTCGGTGAATCCGTGCAGCCATCCGTCGAGGTCTATGCCACAATGACGCATCAGCGAGATATGCTCCTCGTCGACGCCACGTTCCTTCATCAGATGCAGCATCTCGGCCGAATCCATACCCTGGACACCGCATCCCGTATGGCCTATTATCATCACCTCGTTGACACCAAGCTCGTAGACCGCCACAAGCAGCGAGCGCATGGTCGAGTCAAACGGATTGGTGATTGTGCCCCCGGCATTCTTAATCATCTTCACGTCGCCGTTGCGTATGCCGAGCGCTGCCGGAAGCAGCTCGACCAGACGGGTATCCATACATGTGACGATGGCGATGCGCTTGTCGGGATACTTGGATGTCTCGAACTTGCGGTATGCCCCCGACTCGACAAACTCGCGGTTGTGTCTCAGGATTTCTTCTATCATATCTTTAAGGTCATTTATGTTTGTTGGTCTTGCTGAAAAGTATTGACACCCCGACCGTGACGGCCAGCGCCCAGGGATAGTAGAGATAGGGCCACGGCGCGCCCGGACTGATGCCCGCGAGCCCGACCGCAAGGAGGGTCTGCGCGCTGTAGGGCAGAAGGCACTGCATGATGCACGAGCAGGTATCCAGCAGGCTCGCCGTGCGGGGCGCCGTGACGCCATAACGCTCGGCGATGCGGCGCGACAGAGGCCCCACGGTGAGGATGGCCACCGTATTGTTGGCCGTGCAGACATCGACCGCCGAGACCAGGGCCGCTATCGCAGCCATGGCTCCGCGAGGGCCGCGTATGCGGCGGCTCATCTGCTGCAGCAGCCAGTCGATTCCCCCGGTCTCGCGTATTATGCCGAGCATACCCGCCGAGAGGAGCGTGATGATGATGAGATCGCCCATCGAGTCGATGCCCGTACCCATATATCCCGCAAGGTCTATGAGCGGATAGCCGTGACACACCGCTATCACAGTAGCCACAAGGATGCCCGAGACAAGCACTACGGTGACATTGAGACCCGTCAGCGCAAGCACTATTATGACTAGATACGGCAGGATGAGCCACGGGTTCACATGGCCCGAGGGGACCACGGTCGACACCGACGCCCCCAGCACCGCATAGACCGCGAGCGTGACGAGAGCTGCCGGGAGCACTATGCGCAGGTTGGCCCTGAACTTGGCGCTCATGGCCACCCCCTGGGTACGGGTCGAGGCAATCGTCGTGTCAGAGATAAACGACAGGTTGTCGCCGAAGAACGCGCCCCCCATCACCGCAGCCACAAACAGCGGCACATTCTCGCCCCCGGTCGCTGCAAGGTCCACGGCAAGGGGCACCAGGGCCACCACCGTCCCGACAGAGGTACCTATGGAAAGCGAGATGAAACATGCCGCCACAAACAGTCCCGGCAGCAGTAGCTGGCGCGGCAGATACTTGAGCGTGACCGTCACCGTGGCGTCGATTGCCCCGATCTCCTTGGCCAGCGACGCGAACGCCCCCGCCAGGATGAAAATCCATATCATATAGATGATGTTCGAGCTCCCGGCCGCACGCGAGAAGGTCTCGATACGCTTGGCCAGCGGACGCCCGCGGTCTATGACCACAGCCCACACCGACGCGGTAATGAACGCGACCGACAGCGGCATGCGGTAGAAATCGCCTATCGCAACCGAGACAGCCAGATACATCACGAGGAAAACCACTATGGGCGACAGCGCAAGCACACCCTGACGCGCAGATATATGTCGTTCGGAAAACTCTGTCATATTAAAACCATCTTACCCACAAAATTACAACAAAAATCCCTCCCGGGCAAAAAAAGCCGGATGCAGTACCGTATCGGTACCGCATCCGGGGAGATGTAACGGATAATACCGGGCGATTGTCCCGGTATTAGCATAATTGTATCAATGCAACATCACTTTATAAGATTTGCCTGAGAGGCGTACGATATAGACGCCCGGAATGGAAACAGGTATCTCGTTGCGTCCAACATGCGTCATCACACTCTTGACAAGCATGCCGTTGACCGAATAGATATCGACAGGAATCTCTCGGGAAGAGGTGTTGACAATCACAGACAGGCCGTCAGGAAATACATTGTCGACAGGCCGGGACACGGCGTCCATAACCAAGGTCGTATTGCTGTCGTATGCAAGTCCGACTGTCCCGGGGGCAGTGTCAGGGAGAGAGACATAAGCCCGGAACGGCCTCACGGTTTCCGACCCTGACGAACGTCGCAATGACAGCCCGTCTGCCGAGAGCAGATAGGCACCTGCAGGCAGATTGTCGAGATGAGAGGCACACCCAACAATCAGCGGGTCTCCGGCATCCTCGGCGCCAGTGGCGGTCGCGATTGTCACGTCAGACTGCCTACACAACCAATATCCCGGCATATCGCCACCTTCAAACAGGAATGGCTTGAATGGAGCTGCATTAGAAATCTGACAGAGCCTTAGGGTGTCTCCCTCAAACCTCAGAGGTTCCGACATCTCAACCGAGAGAGGAAAATCGTCAGGATTTACGGCAAATGGCAGATAAGCGCAATTGAACCCCTCGGACACATGACGTATGTATCTCAGATTGGCCACCTGTATCCCTTCGGCAGGCAGGAAATCAGCGCCATCGACAAGCATCCCTTTCCTGACTGCCCCTTCGTATGCGACATTATATGCATCAAGCGCCGGACCGACAGAATCGGTATGGAAAAACTCATTGCCCAACGGCAATCCGTAATCGACATATACAGTATCGCCAGCCGATGTAAGGACATCGAAATATGACATGGGCTCCGGGGCGCCCTCATAATCATTGCGGACAAGCAGTGGCCTCCAGCGACCCTGTATATAGGGCTTTGAATCCCACGGATAGTCCACCTTGTTTATCGACCCGGCAAGTGTGGCAAAATCCTCACTGTCTATTCCCTTTAGATTCTTGATGTCGTCCGTATTGACAAGACTGTCGGCATACAGATATCCGGTTCCATATATCGCGCCTTTGAGATAATAACAGTTGTCAAACAGGAACGATTTGTTATATTCTTCGTAAACTGCTGCGATGTTGCCTACAGTACATCCGGGATACCCGACTATTATATCACCTGAATTATAACAGTTGACCGCAGTGCTGCCCGAACGGTTGCCGTGGCCGTCCCAGCTCACCCAAAGGTTGTTGGTGACACCGCCAATCATGATGCGGGGAGCGTCGGCCTGAACCGTACCGGCGTTATAGCAGTTGCTCAAAGAACCATATCCGGCAGACACGCCACCAAGACGCGAGCCCTCCGTAGCTGAATGTACATAGCCCGCATTATAGCTCGATATGACTGAAGAACGTGATTCGTTATTGCCGACTATGCCGCCGACATGCATGCCTGATGTCACCTCGCCGTTATTGACACAATAGCGGACAATGCCCGATGAGCCGGAAAGCCATCCCACGATGCCTCCGCAGTCGGTATTCTTCTCAAGAGTCGATACAAGGCCCGAATTGCGCGAGTCACGGACCTCTCCGTTGATATTGCCAACGATGCCTCCCGTGCTGCGCAGACCAGAGATGTCACCTTCGTTGACACTCTCATAGATATGGGTATGGAATTCGCCTTTCGGCAATATGCCACCTGCCATACCGAGGCTGGTAACGTCACCGTCATTATGACACTGGTGCATCTCGCCGCAATAGCTTCGGCCCGCAACACCGCCGCATTGGCTTTTCGGGCTGGTGGTCGAGATGGAACCGTGGTTGGCACTCGTGAAGACCTTGGGAGTATAATATGTATTGCCCTGCCGTCCGCCATCAAGGTTTCCGACTATACCGCCGACAAAAACGCTGTCGACATCCGAATTGATGTCGGCAAAATTCTCGGAACCGCTGACCCTCGCGTTGAAAGAGTTCCTTCCGGCAATACCCCCTATGCATGCACCGGGGCGTGTCGCAGAGACCTCACCATAGTTGCGGCTGTTATAGACTGTAGCCCAGTTTGTGCCGACAATTCCCCCGACGTTATCATTCGATTCGCTCGTCACTGAACCGCGGTTGACACATCCGTCAATATACTTGCCTCCACTGATGGATCCGGCGATTCCACCTGCAGCCCCCCAGCCGATTGCAGTGACGGCACCACGGTTCTCACAGCTGTCCACCCTTGCTCCACTTCCGGCAATACCTCCCGTAGAACAGTTATAGGCATATCCCAGCTCATCGGGATATGTGATGCCATACACATATCCGCTGTTGATGCATTTTGATATTACGCCATCGCCCTGTATGGTTCCGGCTATTCCGCCGGCCTCGTGCGTGGCCCCCATGGCAACCACTGTGGCAGAACTCTCACATTCAGTCACACGGCCTTTGCATAGGCCCACAATACCTCCGGCATAGGTGTTTCCGCATATATAGCTGTCGGCAAGCCTAAGGTTACGTACCTCACCTTCCTTGGCTATGACTCCGAAGAGCCCGAGGTTCTTACCCTCCGGGTCGTTGATATAGATGCCAGACACTGTGTGGCCGCGGCCATCAAAATGGCCCTGGAACTCCCTGCCATACGATTCCTTCCCGACAGGAGTCCACGAGCGGAACCTAAGGCTGTCAGCCGAGAGCGAGCCATCGCTCCCGAGCACTCCGGCGTTGACACGGATGTCACGGCCCAGGGCAAAATAACGGCCCTTGGTGTAAGACTCATATTTCTCCATCCTTTGCAAGAGCAACGCGAAATCGGATTCAAATTCAATGATGAAGGGAGATTCAAATGAGCCGTCTCCCTGAAAATCCGCTTCCTGAGCGACTGACGGCGGAATGGATAAGGTGATGAATGATAGGGTAAGCGCTGAGAACTTTAAAAATTTTTTCATAGCAGCAGATGCATCATGTTTCCCGATAGATGCGGTTGGTTAAAACATGAGACGTGGGAAACTGTCATTGACTCGTTCCGATACAAGGCCTTCGCATTGCCCATCTCAGCAGAACGAGCAACGCAGAAGCCCACGTCATATGCAAAAACGGCCATGTGCGCCGCCCTGACTGTCGGGCGGCGCAAACCGGGTTCTACATACCCCTGGACATCTACCGTTGCCTTATTCCTTGTACTGAGATTTAGAAGTTGCGAAGTTCTGTATCGCAAGGATTGAGCATAGATAAACGTCTCAGACTGAAAGGCCGTATGCCAGGGCATACAACCAATGTCCGGCAGCACTGCGGTGAGTGCTGCGGTAATCTGACACCGCAAAGGTAACGATTTTATTTCACAGCGCCACAACCCTACGCAAAATTTTTCACCGCCCCCGCTATTATTTCGGATAGAGGGATTATTTCTTGCATTTGACGGATAGGTTTTGTAAATTTGCGTGCCAAAACTTACCCGGGACTCATGAAGATATTTACCACAGACAACATACGCGCCATCGACCGCGCTACCATCGAGGATGAGGGAATCAGCTCGATGGAGCTGATACACCGCGCGGCCGAGGGAATCGCCTCAGAGATAATGCGCCGTTTCAGTCCGTCACGTCCGACAGTGATTTTCGCCGGAGCGGGCAACAACGGGGCTGACGCGCTCATCGTGGCCCGGCTGCTGATCGAGGCGGGATTCCGTCCGCATGTGCTGCTGTTCAACTTCAACGGCAACTCGCTCTCGCGCGACTGCCTGATGTGCTATCGCGAGCTGCTGGCGGTGGGACTCCCCTTCGATATGACCGAGATTCGCGACAGGGCCGAGATTCCGCTGCTAACTCCCGAGCATCTTGTCATTGACGGCCTGTTCGGGTCGGGTCTGCGCGACCCGCTGTCGGGCGGATACACCATGCTGGTGCGCAATATCTCGGAGTCGGGAGCGACGGTGGTGTCGATAGATGTGCCGTCGGGTATGTTCGGCGACTGGAACGCGCGCATCATAGCCCGCAATGTGGTACATGCCGACCTCACGCTGGCCATCCAGTTTCCGAGACTGGCATTCTTCCTTGCCGACAACGCCCAGCTTGTGGGCGAGTGGAAGGTCATCGACATCGGCCTGAGCAAGAAGGCCATCGAGGAGACCCCGACAAAATATTTCTATGTCGAGCGCGACGACGTGCGCGCCGTGCTCAAGCCACGCGGCATGTTCTCGTCGAAGGCCGACTATGGCAGCGCGCTTCTCTATGCCGGGAGCTACGGCATGATGGGGGCTGCGGTGATGGCGGCCAAGGGTGCCCTGCGCAGCGGCGTGGGCAAGCTCACGGTCCACTCGCCCCGGTTCGGGTTTCCAGTCATGCAGGGCCAGGTGCCCGAGGCGCTCTTCTCGGCAGACAAGGACGACATCGTCATCTCGGACATGACGCCGAGGTTCACATACAATGCCGTGGGTGTCGGTCCGGGCATAGGGCTGAACGACGCCACACGCGGGGCCTTCGAGACGCTGGTCAAGAGCATCAAGCGCCCGATGGTCATCGACGCCGACGGCCTCAACATCCTGGCCCGCAATCCCCAGTTGCTCGACCATCTGCATCCCTGCACCATACTCACGCCTCACGCGGGCGAGTTTGACCGCCTGTTCGGGGCGCAGAGCTCGGCCGAGGCACGTCTGCTCAGGGCAATCGAGGTGTCGCGCAAATATAAGTGCATCATCGTGCTCAAGGGCCACTGCACGGCCACCGTGCGTCCCGACGGCAGGGTGTTCTTCAACTCGACAGGTACTCCCGCCATGGCCACCGCCGGAAGCGGCGATGTGCTCACCGGCATCATCACCTCTCTCATGGCCCAGGGCTACAAGCCCGAGACATCGTCGGTGGCCGGAGTATATATACATGGCCTGGCAGGCGAGATCGCGGCCGGGACTCATGGCGACTACGGTGTGACCGGGCTCGACATAGCCGAGGCCACGGGACGTGCCATCAAAATGATAATGCAATGAAAAAGCTCTTCCTTATGCTCCTCGCGGCTGCCGTCGGCGCCGCACCTGCCGTCAAGGCGCAGTCTACCCAGAAGCTCACCGCCACCAAGGCCAGCGAGTACGGGCTGATATACACCCTCCCCCTCACCTCCTTGCAGGTGACTGTGGCAGCCGAGAAGACCGTCCGCACACCGGGCGAGTTCTATCAGTATGCCCGCAAGTATCTCAACGCCGACCCGATACTCACCCCCTCGGTGAGCTGGAAGATAACCGACGCCGTAATCGTCCCCACCGCTGTGGCCGACACCGGCGAGCAGTATCTCGTCACGCTCAAGGGTGGCAACGGCACATATATAATGGTATCTGACCAGGGATTTCCCGTGAGCATCAACGACACGGAGTATACCGGCGACATGGAGGAGACCGACCTTCCCGAGGCCCGTCAGGCCGAGCCCACCATACTCGAGAGCGCGGAGGCCCGTCAGGCAGTGACACCCGAGATGATACAGAGCCGTTCGTCGGCCAAGCGTGCCGAGCTCGCGGCAGCCAAGATATACGAGCTGCGCACCGTGCGCAACGACATCATATCCGGCCAGGCCGACGCGATGCCCTCTGACGGCGACGCCATGAAGACGGCCCTGGCCCGCATAGACCGTCAGGAGGAAGCCCTGACGGCAATGTTCCTCGGCACCACACAGACATCAGTCGAGGTCAGGACTTATGATGTGGCCATCCCCGCCGAGCCGTCGGAGGCCGGACGCACTGTAGTGGCCCGTCTGTCGGCACTCAACGGCCTTGTTGATGCCTCAGACCTCTCGGGCGCCCCTATCTATCTCACCGTCACCCCGACATCCACAGGCACCCTGCCGGTCAACGAGAAGGGTGAGCCCAAGACCTTCCCCAAGGGAGGCGTGGCCTACCGCATACCTGGCACAGCCGACGCCGAACTGACATTCGAGGGTCAGCGTCTGGCCACGGCATCGTTTGACGTGGCGCAGTATGGTGTCATCTTCGGACTCGACCCGGGCCTGTTCACCGCCAAGAAACTACCCTCATACCTGCATTTCAATCCCCTCACAGGCTCCATACGCGAGCTGGGGACACTGAGCGAGTAGAAGATAGGACCGGTAAGCCTGATAGGGCTGATAAGTTTTATAAGACATATAAGTCTTATAAGTCTTATGGCAGGCCTTATACAGCATATATTTATCAATTTCCACCAACATCCATGCAATCCCTCCGCAAAGACCTCATAGCCGATACCTCGATATGCAATCTGCTGATGCGTGTCGGCAGGGAGCGGTTTGACGTGGCCATATACAGTGTGGTGAGCGACAACTCATTCATCTACCGCTCATTCCCGCTCGTCTCGGCCACACGTCAGCCCATGGGGATGCTCGAGGATGCCATCTATGACAATCCGCTGCTGCTGGCCGATTTCCGCCGCGCATACTGCATTGTCGAGTCACAGAGGATGCTCACCGTGCCGTCAGAGATCGAGGAGCCCGCACGGCTGCTCGGGCTGCAGTGGCCCGATTACGAGGGTGAGACCCGCGTGTCGGCCAACGGCACGTCAAACTCGACATTCGTGTGGGGTATGGACGCGGCTCTCGCCGGATTCATGCGGCGCACATTCCCGTCAACGCTTCAGACCGACTGCCATCTGGCACCGCTGACCCGCTATTTCGCCGCCCGTCCCGGGCGCGGCAATTCGGTGCGCGCCATAGCCAACCTGCGTCCCGGCTCAATGGATATCCTGATACTGCGCGGGCCACACCTGCTCATGGCCAACACGTTCAGGTTTGACAAGACCATAGACGCACTGTATTACATCATGGCCGCACGTGACAGCCTCGGCCTCGACCCGCAGGTCGACGAGATGCTCCTGACCGGTCACCAGCCGCTGCGCGAGGAGCTCTCACCCCTGCTCAGACAATATATAGCCCGCGTGATGCCCGTCATCTTCCCGCCCCAGATGTTCAAGGCCGGGATGGAGGCACTGAGCGCACCGTTCGACTTGATAGTGACACCGTTATGCGAATAATCAGAGGAAAATACGGGCGCCGCCGCTTTGACGTGCCCACCAATATCACGGCACGTCCCACCACAGACTTTGCCCGCGAAAACATCTTCAACGTCATCGAGAACCTGACAGACATCGAGGGGGCGCGCTGCCTCGACCTCTTTGCCGGGACGGGTGCCGTGTCGTTCGAATTCCTGTCGCGCGGCGCCTCGTCGGTCACATCGGTCGAGAAGGCAGCCACACAGGCGCGCTTCATCGAGAAGGTGGCGCGCGAGCTCCACGACGACAACCTGCGCCTGCTGCGCACCGACGCCGTGCGCTATATCCGCGACAGCGGCGCCGGACCGTTTGACATAGTGTTTGCCGATCCTCCCTACGACATGCCCGGATTCGGCGAGATACCCGGCGCGGTGCTCTCGTCAGGGCTGCTCGGTCCCGGCAGCCTCTTCGTCATGGAGCACTCCAAGGCATACGATTTCTCATCACTACCGCATTTCATGCAGCATCGCGCCTACGGGTCGGTGAACTTCTCGATATTCCGGATCGGCGGGGAGGCAGAGTGATGTCGCCACGCGAGTTCAAGCAGGTGTTCGACCGCCTGTATATGCCCCTCTCCATGTTCGCGCTGAGGCTTTGCGGCGACACCGACGACGCCGATGACATCGTACAGGAGGCTTTCATGAAAATCTGGGAGATACTCGAGTCGGGCGCCACAATCCACGACATCAAGGCATACCTCTACCGCGCCGTGCGCAACGGCGCCATCAGACGTATGTCGGGCGACAGCCATACCCTGGGCCTCGAAGCGATGGCCGACGTGCCCGACGAGGAGATAGACACCTCAGAGCGCGATGCCAAATTGTGGGAGGCAATCGGGCGTCTGCCCGAACGGTGCCGCGAGATATTCCTGATGAGCAAGCGCGACGGAATGCCGAACGCAGAGATTGCCGAAGAGCTGGGCATATCGGTCAAGACCGTCGAGAACCAGATGACCAAAGCATTCCGACAGCTCCGCGCCACCCTCACCCCCGGCACAGCCAAAGTCTTCTTCCTCCCGTTCCTGTAAGGATTAAATCTGATTTCATTTCAGACCCGCTGCAATGTCTTTTATTACGGACAGTTCTACGGTTGAGAAATCAGACTTGTCATAGACATTCATCAAATACACCCGACCTTCCATTTCGGCTGTAACTACCGTGTAGGTTATAACTCTCGCACCTCCAGATTTTCCACGGCCCTTAGAGGTAATCGCCATGCGTATCTTGCGTATGCCGGGGCTAAGCTCTACACCCTGAAATGGATTCTCAGCCAGAGAAAGAACCAAATTTCTCAAATCATTCTTGAATGACCTGTGACGCTTTTGCAAAGCCTTGGCCTGACTCTCGAACTCACCGGTAGTAGAAACCTCAAAGCTCATCTATAAACGCCATTGCAGACTTGACGGGTATCTCACCTGCTTCCATCTGTTTAACCTGCTTCCAACTACGCCTGATGCTCTCGGTCATCTCGTCCACCTGACGCTGTTGCTGTGGAGAGAGCGACACATCTTCACTACCGATGCGGACAAGGGCATAAAGGGTATTTTTACGACGCACGACAACACGCTCCCCCTCATCTGCCCTGTCAAAGGACGCAGACAGATTATTCCGATAATCTCTTACTGATAATACCTCCATAACTCATATTTATTTAAACTGATACAAATATAGGCATTTTCTAATAATATAACAAAATTGTGTACAAGAAAGTGTACACAATTTTGAAAGATAATCCATCATAAATTTTTCTGAAATTTTTCTCTCCGGGCATAGGGGTTTTGGGGAGGTGGGATGTCATAGGGGTGTAAGACATCCTAATCACATCCTATGCTTGACGAAAAGAAATTCAACGACAGCCTGCGGTTCGTGAGCCGGCATTACAGGGCCGGGGCGTTCTCGCGAGGCGAGGCATGGCAGCGGCTCGGGATAGCCACCGGGCACATAACGTGGCGCATCAGCCGGACAGCCGCGGCGGTCACAGCCGCTGTCGTCCTCACGGCCTCGGCCTGCATGCTGAAATGGGGACTCCCCGCATTCGACAGCAAACCTGCCACAGAGACCACTACATCGGCCCCGGCACAGGTCACCGCCACACCCGCACAATCGCATAAGATAGAGTTCAAGGACGCCACCCTCGCCGAGGTCGTGGTCGAGATAGAGCGCGTCTATGCCGTCAGGGTGGCAGATGTTCCCGAGGGCACCTACCGCCTCACTCTGAGCTATGAGGGCACCGCAGCCGACCTCATCGAGACAATCAACGAGCTTCTTGGTACACGTATGCACATCGAGCCATGCGAAAATCACTGATATTGCCCGCGCTGCTGTGGGCCGCAGGGGCCATGGCCGCAGATGTCACCATAAACGCCGACCATCGCAGCGCCGAGAGCGTGTTTGCCGAGATAATGCGGCAGACAGACACCAATTTCATCTATCCGGCGGGGCTTCTCGACGGCCTCAAGGTATCGGTACATGCCGGCAACGAACCGCTTGGGCGTGTGCTGGGGCGGATGTTCGACGGCACCGACATAGAATACCGTATCAGGGGCAACAACGTCACGTTGAGGCGGCGCAAGGCCCTCTCGGTGACACATACAAAGAGGGTGAGCGGGTTCGTGCGCGAGGCTGCCTCAGGCGAGGCTCTGCCCGGGGCGGTGATACGGACATTCCCCTCGGGAACCGCCACCACCTCAAATGCCGCAGGGTTCTACTCGCTCACCGTTCCGGCAGCCGACAGGGAGGCCGAGGTGCGCTATACGGGCTTCGCGCCACTCTCGCCGCGCCTCGAGTCGCGCAACGACACGGTTGTCAACCTCGGCATGGAGCCTGACAACCAGCTCGCCGAGGTCGTGGTCACCGGAACGCCGACCGATATGACCCTGTCGGGCGACGGCAACAATCCATACACCTTCTCGTCGGCACAGATCAACAGCACCCCCGTATTGCTGGGCGAGAGCGACGTCATCAAGACGCTGCAGCTGCAGCCCGGAGTCAGCGCGGGGACTGCCGGACTGGCCGCGATGCATGTGCACGGCGGCAATGCCGACGAGAACCTGTATATGCTCGACAATATTCCTCTCTATCAGGTCAACCATCTCGGCGGACTCTTTTCGGCCTTCAACACCGAGGCCATCCGCAGTGTCGACTTCTACAAGTCGGCCTTCCCGGCCAAGTATGACGGCAGGCTGTCGTCGTTCATGGACGTACATACCCGCGACGGCTCGCTCACCTCGCATCACGGCTCGCTGAAGATAGGCCTGACCTCCGCGGCCTTCAACATCGACGGCCCCATCCACAAGGGCACCACCTCATACTCGGTCGCCGTCAGACGCTCGTGGCTCGGCGTGATGTCCGGGACATTCACCGGTATAGTCAACGGTATCGCAGACGACGGCAAATTCAGGTTCGGCTATGACTTCACCGACGTCAACGCCAAGGTCAACCACAGGTTCTCGTCGCGGGCAAGCGCGCACCTCATGTTCTATTACGGCGAGGATGCCCTGCGCAGCAAATACCTCGAGAGCCAGGAGGGACAGTGGAGCGACGACGAGCGTATCAGGATGCGGTGGGGCAACATCGTGGGCAAAGCGGGTCTCGAATATGTCTTCTCCCCCACCCTGTTCGGCGAGCTCACTGCAGCTTACTCGCGCTACTCGTCGCACATGAACCACTCGATGAACACGGCACAGATGCAGGAGAGCGCCCTGACCTGGACCCGCAACAAGCAGACGAGCGACAATGACATAACCGACTGGATATTCCGCGCCGATTTCGACTGGCGTCCGCGCCACGACCATCGCGTGACCTTCGGCGGAGGCTATACACGGCACTCTTTCCTGCCCGACCGCGGCTCACGCCATACCGAGACAGACAAATCGGTGGCCGAGATCATAGACAACGGCACAGTCTACCGCGCCAATGAGGCGAACCTCTATATCGGCGACCTCTGGACCGTCTCGCCACAGCTCCGCACCGACGCAGGGATACATCTGAGCCTCTTCGGCATCGACGGCAAGACACGCGGCGGTATCTCGCCACGCGCCTCGCTGCAGTGGTCGCCGCGTCCCGACGCCACACTCTCGGCCACATACAGCCGCACGGTGCAGTATGTGCATCAGCTCAACCAGAGCTTCATATCGCTCCCCACCGACCGCTGGGTACCCGTGACCTCACAGTTCAAGCCCCAGACAGCCGACAAAATCTCGTTTGGCCTGTCGCGGCGCATCGGAGGCAAGTTTCATTTCTCGGCCGAGGCCTACTGGAAATGGATGCACAACCTCGTCGAGTATCGCGACGACTATTATCTCGTGCCGCCACACATGGAGTGGGACAACACCCTCACCACGGGCCGCGGCTCGGCCAAGGGGATAGACCTGAAGATTGCCAAGACCGCCGGACGCCTCACCGGGCACATAGCCTACTCGCTCATGTGGGCCGACCGCACCTTTGCCGGACGCAACAGAGGTCACACCTACCCGGCACGCTGCGACAACCGCCACAAGATAAACGTGCTCCTGAACTGGAAGGCCTCCGAGCGGTGGGACCTCAACGTGGCATGGACCGGGATGACGGGCAACCGCTTTACCCTCGCCACACAGATGTGGGAAGACCCGGGCGCATCGGGGTCTGCTTATGCCTACGGTGTCCCGCTCGCGGGCGAGGTCAACAACTTCAGGCTTCCGTTCTATCACCGTCTCGACTTCTCGGCCGTCCGGCACACACGCCACGGCTACTGGACTTTCGGACTGTACAATGCCTACTGCCACATGAACACCATCGGCCTGCGCCGTGGCGAGCGCGACGGATACACCGTCTTCCAGAAAATACGTTCAATCCCAATCATCCCGTCAATATCATACACATGGAAATTCTGAACAAAACCACCCGATATGCCTCTCTCCTCATTCTTCCCCTCCTCGCCAGCGGCTGCTACGAGGATGTCGCACTGGAGCTCGCGAGCGACCCCGTACTGTGCCTCAACAGCATCATCACCGCGGGTGAGCCCGTCGAGGCCAGGGTGACGCACACCTGGTACTATTCGCAGGTCTACACCTATGACAACAACCACAAAAGGGATGTCACTGTGCGCGACGCCGAGGTGCGCCTCTATGCCGACGGCGAGCTCAAGGAGACACTGACATTCACCGACGACCTCACCTATCGGGGCAGCTATTGCCCCGCCCCTGGAGAGACGATACGCATTGAGGCGGTCAGCCCCGTGTACGGCGACGCCAGCGGTGAGGTCGTCATCCCTCCCTCACCCGAAGCCGGCATCCCCGAATATAGCGCTACGGCAACGGGATGCACCGTCTACAGGAGCGACGACGACCCCTACACGCAGGATGTTGTCAATCTCTATCTCATGCTCGACATCACACTGCCGCTCGGGGGCGGAGACGGTTCGCTGCTCTATTATATAGGCTGCTCCACCATGACTGCGTTTGGCGAGGGGGGACTCTCCAACTCCGAGCTGTGGCTATGGGATTTCAACTATAACGCCGAACCGCTCTTCTCCGAACATATCTCGGGACTTGAGGCGGTATTCGGCGGGGAGCCCGAGGACAACCTGTTCTTCACGTCGCACAGTTTTGCGGGGCGCACCTACCCCCTGCGGCTGATATTCAACGGAGGCAGATACTCGTCCTATACGTTCACCGACGAGGACAGCGGGCATCACGCATCGGTGCGGATAGGGGTCTCATCCGTCTCGCAGAGCTATTACAACTGGATGATGTATAGCTGGAAGGTGGATAATGGCATAAACGGCACACTCGGCGACATCGGGTACGCCGAGGATATGGCGGCATTCAGCAACGTCTCCACCCATGCCGGAATCATAGCAGCCCGCACAGTGGAATACAGGGATGTCGACTTGCACGATTTCATTGACGAACAGGTCAAAAAGGCGGCTGAGGAGAACTGATTATAACATTTTTTCACCCCTGCGGCGTCAACCTATCACATAGGTGAGTTGTTTGAACTGATGAAACATCAACTCAAAAACTCATCAATCATGGACTATAAAGATCAGAAGATAGCAGACGCTGCGGCAGCAATGTCGGCAGACGCCGCAAAAGTCAGCGCCACCGCAGCCGAGGTAGCCGCCAAGGCACAGGCCAAGGTAGACAAACAGGAATTGGCCGATACCGTAAATCAGGCCAAGGAGAACCTGGCCGACAAGGTGTCAGACCTCAAGGAACAGGCAGCCAGCAAGGCCGCCGACCTGGCAGACAAAGCCGCTGACCTCAAGGACCAGGCAGCAGAGAAGGCAGCCCCCATCATCGACAAGGTGAAGGCCGGAGCCGCAAGCGCCCTCGATTCAATAGCCGAGGCAGCACACAACCTGTCTGACAAACTGAAATAGAGACTCCTCGATATCACGACAACACAAGCGTGAATTTTCTCTCCGGCGCCATCACGGCGCCAAGCCGTCCCCGCCCCCTCCCTCAACCAGAGGCCGCGGGGGCGGTGTTTTGGTATATACACAATCAGCCCCGTCGCGGGGGGCGGCGGGGCTGAAGGTATGCTGAGCGGGGTCAGGGATTATTTCTTGAAGAAACGGTTGTAGAGACCCTGGAAGCCCTGGCCATGACGAGCCTCGTCCTTGGCCATCTCGTGTACGGTGTCATGGATTGCGTCGAGGTTGAGTTCCTTGGCGCGGCGTGCGATGCGCATCTTGTCCTCGTTTGCGCCGGCCTCGGCGGCCATACGCTTCTCAAGGTTTGTCTTGGTGTCCCATACGCACTCGCCGAGGAGCTCGGCAAACTTGGCAGCGTGCTCGGCCTCCTCGAAGGCATAGCGCTTGAAAGCCTCGGCGATTTCGGGATAGCCCTCGCGGTCGGCCTGGCGCGACATGGCAAGATACATGCCTACCTCGCCGCACTCGCCGTTGAAATGGGCGGTCAGGTCGGCGATCATCTCGTCGTCGGTACCCTTGGCCACGCCAATCTCGTGCTCGGTGACAAAGTTGAGAGCCTCACCCTCGGTGAGTTCCTTGAACTTGGATGCGGGAGCACCGCAGATAGGGCACTTTTCGGGGGCTGCGTCACCCTCGTGTACATAGCCGCACACTGTGCAGATGAATTTCTTCTTCATAGGTTCTGATGTTTGTTTGTGTTACTGTTGAATTTGCTTATTACAAAGATAAGCATTTTTCCCATAACAGACAATCATCTTAACATTTTTTTGCACTGTCAGAAACTATAGCTGACACCTATCGACGGGGCGAAGGCGTGGAGCTTATAGTCGGCCCTGAATGTCTGTGTTGCCTTGAATCCCATCTGCTGTGCCAGCGCACCATAGTCGTTGAGCATCTTGGCACCGAGAAGGTCGTTATACTCGCACGAGGTGTTCTTGGCACCACAGCCGTGGATATACATGAATGCGAGGTCTACGGAGAGCCCCTTGACGGGACGGAACGAGAGGCCGACGGTAGGCTCGACCTTGGTCATGCCGGGTGTCTCGGGGTTGTAGTATGCGTCGTTGACGGGGGTAGTGTCGAGCATGAGTCCGAGGCGGGCGTCAAAGCGGTCGGTGACGGCAAACTGACCACCCAGCGAGAAACACCATGAGTTGGAGTATTTCTTGTCGATATGCTGGTCGTAGGGGCGCAGCTGCTCGGCCAGGAACTCGATGTCGAGGCGCTTGTATGCGTGCCAGCCCGTGAGACGTCCGTCGAGGGCGAGGGTGAGGCGGTCGATGGGCTTGTATGAAACTCCGAGACCCAATACCCAGGGACACGGCATCTGGGCCTTGAAATTGGCCTCGTTGAGCAGGTCGAGCGTACCGCCGAGGACACCCTGCGCAATCTGGTTGGCATACTCGACCGAGGCCTCGCCTGCCTTGACCTTCATGCCCATCTGCGAGCGCCATGACGCGCCCACGCGCCAGCGGTCGTCAATCTCATATTGCGCGCCAAGATTGACGCCCACGGCGAGCTGTGACTTGCCGTTGAGGTTGACCGATGCCGGAGTGGTCTCACCGAAAGCGGGTGTCCCCTCGGGGAGCTGTCCCATAGCCTTGAGTACGCCGATGGCCATATCCATGGTAGATGCGGGCACAAGACCCTTGTTGAGGTCGACAGTACCCCACGACACCATGAGTCCGGCACCAATCGAGAGCTTGTCGATGGGACGCCATGCGAATGTGGGCTGCACGGTGAATACCTTGAGGTTGACCTTCTGTGTCAGCACGGCTCCCGGCCAGTTCTGGGTCCAGTCTATCGAGCTGCCATAGGGGGTATATACCGATATTCCGGCCTTGAGGTTGGGATAGATGGAGAATGCCGCCGCGATATTGAACGGAGTCGACATCTGGCAGTCTGTCTCATACTCCTTATCGCCGACCGTGGCGGTACATGTGGGCTGGATGCCTGTCACAGACGCCGAGATGTCTATGGTCTTGTCGAGGAATCCCATGCCGGCGGGATTGAAGAACATGCTCTCGCCGCCGAGAGGGAGTGATATGCCCGTGTGGCCCATGCCGAGCTGCTTGGCCGAGAGGGTGTTGATCTGATAGCCTTCGGCCATCGCACTGCCGATGCCGATGAAGGCAGCAAGGGCTACGGAGATGAATTTTCTCATAGAAAAACAGTTAAATGATTGATTCTGCGTCAAAAACGGCTGCAAAGGTAGGGCTATAAACCGAGATGCCAAAGAAATTTAAGCTTTTATAACATAAAAATAGGTCAGTTTCTAACAAAAATTATTCTGTTTCTCCGATATTTGTCTACCTCATCAATTATGTTTATATTTGCAGCAGTCAACATTTCTAAAACCTTAAATTCTATGTATAGCGACCCTAAAGAGTGCCTCTATTGCACCAACAACGAGACACTGCACAACCTGATGATCGAGATTGCGCCCCTGAGCGTATCGAGAGTTTTCCTCTTCAAGGAGCAGACCTATCGCGGTCGTTGCCTCGTGGCCTACAACGGTCACGTCAATGACCTCTTCGAGCTGAGCGACGAGGAGCGCGACAAGTTCATGAAGGATGTCACCCGCGTGACCCGTGCCATGGACAAGGTGTTCCATCCCGAGAAGATAAACTATGGCGCATACAGCGACAAGCTGTCGCACCTGCATTTCCACCTCGCGCCCAAGTATGTCGACGGCCCCGACTACGGAGGCACATTCCGCATGAATCCGGGCGAGGTCTACCTGACCGATGCAGAATATGCCGACATGGTAGACAAGATGAAGGCAGCCCTGCAGGAAGGCTAAAGGTTATGGGTTAAAGGTTAAAGGGTTATAAGTTTTATAAATCTTATAAGTTTTATAAGTTTTATATGTCCCATAATCTTATAACCCTTTAACCTTTAACCTCAGAACGAGAACTGGCACAGTGCCCCGACCCTGCGGGCGGAGCGGTGTGCGCCCGAAAAGTTGGCGCGGAGTCCCCAGTCGAACTCTGCGCCGACCTGTATACGGGGGGTAAGGTTCCAGAACACGTTGACGTCGGCAAAAAGGCCATAACGGTATTCGTCGGGGCTCACGGCCGACGAGGGGAGATAGCGCGCCTGCGAGGCCGATGCACTGACAAACAGATTGGGCCGGATATTATATTGCAGGCCCAGACACCATCCGTATGAAGCCGGAGCATAGAGGCGTCCGGGAGTCGAGGGGTCGGCTACAAGGTCATAATTGCCCATGAGGAGATCGCCCCCGAGACCTGCCACTCCATGGCCATAGTTTACGGTGACGTATGTAGTGAGCGGCGCGAGGGGATGTGCCACAGAACTGAACTGTACACCCCACCCCGCCGGATTGCGGTTTGTCCCGGCGAGGATGTCGCGATATGGCAACGTGCGCACTATACCCGACAGGCGCACATGTTGGCCGCGGGCCCACTCGTATTGCACGAAGGCCGCCCAGTCGGGCATCCAGTTGTATGCCTTCTCGACGTCCTTGGCGTCAAGGCCGATAGCCGGTTCCTGCGGAGTCTCGGCCGATACGGCCAGGACCCATCTGTCCTTTATGACAGGCATATAGCGTACCAGCACCGCCGAAGGCGACATCTTGTTGTTGGGGCCCTGGGCATCTACAGTCGGTGGCATCGCCGCCGGGTCTGAGAATGTCGACTCGGCATATCCCACCGTAAAGTCATTGATAATGGCGTATGCTTTCTTGAGATGGAGATCGCGTCTCTGATAGCCGTTGAAATTCAGTTCGAGATAAAGCTGATAGTCGCCCAGAGCCTTGTTGCGTCCAAGGACGCGGAAGAAGAGCGTCGAACCTGCGGGAGTGGTGTCAAAATGCTTCGATTGCGCAGGATTCGGGGTCATGGGTATCAGCATGGGCGCAAAACCCGGCGACGGGATAGCGCCGCCCCAGTCGAAATATCCGCGCATGCGCACACAGCCGCCTATACCCATGGCCAGTTGCGCATCCTTGCTCATGAACAGGAAATAGGGTGCGCCGGGATCCTGAAAATGCCGGAACTGGTCGTAATAGAATACCGAAATCTCACGACGTATCGAATCGATCTGACGCTGCATCTCGTCGGGTGCGGGACGTCCGTCGATGAATACGATCTTGTTGGAGGTAGCCAGAGTGTCGTTGAACCGGTCTGTCAGGGGGTCGGCACCCATTGCCGACAACCCCGCGACAGCCGCGAACATAATGAAGAACAGCTTTCTTAACATGGATGTGATGATGTTTTATAAAATTAACACATCCGGGGAGGGGAAAGTTTATGGAGGGGGGTTAAGGGTTAAAGGTTATAATTTTTATAAAATTTATAAAAATTATAATTCTTATAAATCTTATATGTCCTATAACATAACCCTTTAACCCTTAACCTTTAACCCTTAACCTATACTCCCTTCACGGCTTTTTCGAAGTCGGTGCTGAGGGGGGTGTTGCGCAGATAGTCGTAGAGGGTTATCGAGCGGAGCTGGTAGAAATAGTACCAGTAATAGTAGAGCTCCTGGACATACTCCTTGCGCGACTGGTCCTTCTTAACCTGCGAGTCGTTGAGGTCGAGTGTCGAGATCTTGCCTATCATATATGTCTCGACATTGGTGTCATAGCGCTTGCGGGCTATCTCGTCGGCCCTCGACGCTATGTCAAGCTGACCGCGCTGGTTGTTGAAACGCTCGACAAGTATGAAGATGTCCTGATTGAATTGCTGACTCTCCTGCCTGAGACGGCTGCGGGTGACTTCGCGGTTGCTCTCGGCCACCTTGACCTTGCCGCCGCGCTTGCCCCAGTCGAGGATAGGTATCTTGAAGCCTATCTCGACCACCTGATTGTCCTTGAGGCGGTCGTATGCGTCGCCGGGATGGTTGCCCACGCCGGTGTATCCGACCTGCGCGAACAGGTCGATGCGGCGGCGGTCACCCTTGGCTTTGGCCACCTCGTAGTCGGCCTGAAGCTGGCGGCGGCGTATGTTGTGCGAGAACTGGTTGTTGGCCAGGGCCTTGTCGAGCGCGTCGGCATACGTGATATCCACATCGGGAACACTCTCGGGCAACACGAGGTCCAGCAGGGTGTCCTCGTCATAGTCGAGCAGGGTGACAAGGCTGAACATATTGTTCTTCATGTTGCTCTCGGCATCGGTCAGGGCCGAGCGGGCGTCGAGCTGGTTCAGCTCCATCTGCAGCAGGTCATTGCCGCTGATGCGTCCCATCTCGCGCTTCACGCGGGCCACCTCGAGCAGCTTTGTGGCATTCTCGAGGTTCTGGCGCTCAATCTCGACGGTCTCGCGTGCGGCGAGCAGGTTGAAGAAATAAGTTATAGCTTTCATGGCCACCTCCTCGGTCGCGCTCAGGTATTTGGCCTTCGCCTCGGCATAGCGCACGGGCTCGATGCGGCGGTCCCACTTGATGGTATTGGCCGCAAATATGGGCTGGTTGAGGGTGAGGGCGACGGGGATAGACATGAAGCGGTTGTACTTGGTGCCGCTGAGCTGCCTGAGATAGTCGAGCTGTGTGTTCACCGATACCGTACCGCCGGTGGCCCAGATGTTCTGTGTCAGCGACAGCGTCCCGGCGATGTCAAGATAGTTGTTGCGCACGAACGAGAAATCGCCGTTAGAGTTCTGATATAGCGAATATTTCTTGTTGTAGCTCGGTATGGTGGCCTCGAAGCTCACCTCGGGGAGCAGTTCGGCACGGTATGTGCGGTATTGCCAGTAGGCCGTGCGCAGCTCGTCGAGGGCCACGGCGGCATCCACGCTCTTGGTCCTGGCGCGCGCGATGGCATCGTCGAGGGTCAGGGTCACGGTCTGCTGTGCCGTACAGACGGCAGCGCAGAGCATAAAGGCTATGGATAGTATGTTACGGAGTTTCATTACAGTTGCAGATTTTTATCATTCATCCTTCAGGGCGACGGCGGGGTCGATTCGGGCAGCCTTCGAGGCGGGGAACCATACTCCGGCCACAATCATCAGGGCCATCAGGCCGAATGTCAGCAGGGCCGCAGAAGCCGTGAGGCCGAATTCGTCGGCCCTCACATAGTCGTTGAAATCATAATATGTGAGCAGGCAGTCTATGATGAACGCGATGGGGGTGACAGCCACAAGTATCAGCAGTCCCTCGCCAAGCAGACGCCGGAAAACTTTGGCGGGTGTAGCACCGAAACTGAGGCGTATGGCCATCTCACTGGCCCTCTGGCGCGTGCGGAACCAGAATGTGCCCAACAGTCCGAGGAAGATATTGACAAGCAGGAAAACCATGATTATGACCATGTTGCGCACAGACTGCATATTCTCGCGTCCGAACGACTCGCGCACGTCGTCGAACGATGTGACATCGACAAGCACCTTGTTGCCGACGTGAAAGAGGGTCTCGGCCTGGTCCATCAGCGTCTCGTGCACATTCTTGTCGGCCTCGGGACGCACACGGATGCAAAACTCGTTCATCCATCTGTACCATCCGTCGGTCTCGTTCTCTATAGGGGACATCACGCCGGTGAGGCCATACATGGCAAAGTCATAATATCGCGGCGGCACGAGCACGGCACCAAGATTGTGGGTCACGGTGGTGTCATACATGTCGCTATAGAGCCCCTTGCCTATCAGCGGAACCATATCAATCTTTTTGTTCTCCTTGTCGGTAAAATATCCGTCAGACAGAAGGAACTCACCCTTGCGCAGCATCTCGGCAAGCTGTTCGGGTGTCTCTCCGCGTGTGCCGCGATACTTGAACACCTTGACGAAATCGGGTGTCACCATGCGGCGCACCACATAGTTGTGGTTGACCTCATAGTCGTCTGTCCAGAACGAGACACCCGAGTTCGAACCGTTATAGGGATGCGAGTTCTGCGAGAGCGAGGCGAACTCGACTATCGGATGATGCTGCAGACGGTTGAGTATCTCGATATTGTCTTCCTGCACGCCGCGTCCGGCATTCTCGCGCTTTATGAACGACGGATTCTTCTCGTTGACAACATCAAACGTCAGCAGATAGCAGTGCTCTATATCGAAACCGTGCTCTGCGGTATATATCCTGACCATGCCCCACAGCCATGCCGTGATATACCACAGCACCACAGAGACAATCAGCAGCTCGGCCGCCAGCCAGATATTCGACCTCCACTCGGTGAGGATCTGTTTTATCAGAGTTGACATAAGTTTTTTGGGTATTAATTTTATGATTTCAGCGACTCTACCAGTGGCACGCGCGACATGCGCCATGCGGGGAGGGCCGAGCTCAGGAGGTTGAGTATGAAACAGAACAGCAACGCCAGCCCGAAGGTAGACCACTGCAGAAGCATCGAGGGCTCGACCACGGTGCCGGTATGCAGCCTGACATAGCCGGGAGCAAAGAGGGCGTCGGCAAACCAGAAGGCCACCGCCACGGCCATCAGCAGCCCGAGGACACCACCCGCGAGGGTTATGACCATATTCTCTGCGACCAGCGACATACCCGCCGACATGCGTGTCTGCCCGAAAGCACGGCGTATGGCAATCTCGCTGACCCTGCGGCGCAGACGCGACTGGGTCATGCTCGACAGGTTGATGGCGGGCACAAGGAGCAGTATAGTATAGATGAGTATATTGCGCCAGAACACACCCTTCTCGTCGGGCTCCACATTCGCGCCATGTGATGCCATGGATTTCTCCTGCGTGTAGGGACGGTTGCGGTTGACGATGCCCCACCCGGCCTCGCCAATCTCCTTCTGATATTCGTCCAGACGGCGGTTGAACTCGTCGCGCACATCGGCCATACCCGTGGGGGTATCGGGGGCGAGCATCGTGACACTGAGTCCGCCACCCAGCTCTGACCAGCTCTCGCGGCTCAGTGGTGTGGATGTCAGGTTTGGCCAGACCTGGCTGTAGGCGTTCGAGGCCAGAGGGCTCACGGGCTTCACCACACCGCTCACCCGATAGGGGGCGCCGTTGAGGTTGAACTCCTTGCCCGAGGCGTTCTCGGTGCCGAAGAGCTTGCGGGCCACGTTCGAGTCGATGACTGCCAGCGGCAGCTCGGCGTCAAAGTCAGCCCGGGTGAAAGGCTTGCCGTCGACAAATGTAAAATCGAACACATTGAAATATCTGTCATCTACCTCACGGACATCGACCGAATGGGGCTTGTCGCCGGTCACACCCACAGATTTTGTCGCATTCCCGACAGCATATGCCGTCACAGCCTCGGGAGTCTCGAGGGGATAGAACAGCGACTTGACAACCTTGAGGTTCATGGGGCCGTTTGAATTGCTCTCGGTGATGTCGCCCCATTCCTTGTTGCCGAACGACAGATGGCGGTAGTGCAGGAAACGGTCGCGTCCGCTCTCGGGCGAGAATGGCGCTACGCTGATCTGCTGCGTCATCACCACCACCATCACCAGCAGTATGCTCAGTGCGGTACCGGCCACAGTGACCGCCGCAATCACCGGCTGCGACTTGAAATTGTATCTTATCTCCTTTAGCATGATGTTTACAATTTTAGTTTAAAGTTTAGAGTTTAAAGATTAGAGATTAAAGTTTAAAGAATGGAGTTTAAAGTCTGAAGACTTAATGACAGACATCAGTCCGGTCAACCTCATTGCTCAATAATCTAACCTATCATCTTATCCTCCTTGAATTAATCTTTAATCTTTAATCTTTAGTCTTTAATCTCTAATCTATAATCTTTAAACTTTAATCTTTCATTATTACTGGTGCGATAAAATCGCGTTAGTTTAGAAATCATCAAATAAAGAGAG
>OLOX01000625.1_pt1 | contig 37195 bp, 46 predicted proteins | sample 1672091 | NCBI WGS metagenome assembly OLOX01 (sample SAMEA3136644, study PRJEB25190) | human gut metagenome | reverse complement strand
CGGACGGCAGGATTCTCGGCGGGCTCTCAGTCGTCACATTTATGGCGGAGGCGAGCGCCTTTCGCGAAAAGCTCGAAAGCATGGAGCGCCGCAGCCGCCAGCTGCTCCGCCGCGCGACCAAGGCGATGAGCTCGCGCTACACCTTTGACTATATCACGGCGCGCAGCGAGAAGTCAAAGGCATGCAAGGACTTTGCCCGCCGCATCGCCGGCAGCGACGCGCCGGTGCTGCTCACGTCGGAGAGCGGCGCGGGCAAGGAGGTCTATGCGCAGGCCATCCATAACGCAAGCCCCCGCGCCGGCGGCGTGTTCCTCGCGCTCAACTGCGCCACCTTCAACCCCGATACGCTCGATTCCGAGCTTTTCGGCTATGTGGAGGGCGCGTTCCCCGGCGCGAAGGCGGGCGGAAAGCTCGGCATGTTCGAGGCGGCGGAGGGCGGCACGCTGCTGCTCGACGAAATTTCCGAGATGAAGCTGGAGATCCAGTCGAAGCTGCTGCGCACGCTTCAGGAGCGCACCATCCGCCCTGTCGGCGGTGTGGAGGAGATCCCGGTCAACGTCCGCATCCTCGCGGCGAGCAACGCCGATCTGGAGCACGCCATCCGCAGCGGCCGTTTTCGTCCGGACCTTTACTACCGACTCAGCACCTTCCACGTCCGCATCCCGCCGCTGCGGGAGCGGGCGGAGGACATTCCGCTGCTCGCGCGCCAGATGCTGATGGAGATTTCCGCGAGCATGAAGCGGACCGTTGCCATCAGCGAGGACGCGCTCGCCCAGCTCCAGCGCCACGACTGGCCCGGCAATATCCGCGAGTTGAAGGACACAGTTCTTTTCGCCGCCATCCATGCCTTAGGCGATACGATAGGTGAAGAAGATCTCAACTTTGACAAATCCAACCCTAACATCTCCGAAGATTTGACACATCATAATCCCAAAGAAGAAAGGGATAAGATTGTCAGAGCCTATCAAAGAGCAGGGACATGGAAAGGAGCGGCAAAACTACTCGGAATATCGGAAAGGTTCCTCTACAAGCTACGTAAGAAGCACCACATCAAACCCGACGATGGAAACGAGGCTTGACAACCTCGGAAAAAATGCGTAACTTTGCAACGCAAAATCGCAAAGAATAGCGATTGGAGAGCCAATCGTATCAACAATATAGGATAACATAACTTCCGCATAAGTTCTATTGTAAATCTGGAAAAATTCGATATACATCCATAACCATACTGATTATCAGTAATATCTATCGATTATAGTGTACTAATAGTGTACTTTTGGGAAAATTGGCAGCAAGCTGGAGCAAATGGATTTGAATTATTTGTCATCCGTTAGATATTTTTAACTGCGATGATTTGTGTCTTTTTACTGAATCTATATCCCATCAATAGCATTATAGACTCTCTCAAACCAACCTCCATGATGTGTTCACTATACACCGCTTGACGAGATGTTTATTACTTTGGAGATATGCCGAAAACCGTATAAACAGAGAAACTCAATTTTTTCTGAACATATCCTATTGCCATGTCAAAAATTCTTTGTAATTTTGTATATGGGATAGTAACGTCAATCTGAAAATGACCAAATAACTATAACAAAGACAACCGGCGAGAGTCGAAAGAACTTTGAGAACTCCATCGTAGTCGTTATGGGCATTGGTCGGCCTTCAGATGCTACCGTGGAGCTTTTCGTTATTAGCTTGTAACTGAATGATAGTACAAACTATGACAAAAACGAAGGCTAAGCCTTTTTTGAAATGGGCGGGAGGTAAGACTCAATTACTTCCTACCATTGACTCATTTTTGCCCGACACATTTCGAGGTGAGGATGATGTTACCTACATTGAACCATTTGTGGGCGGAGGAGCTATGCTGTTCTACATGCTACAAAAATACCCCAATATCAAGCGAGCCATAATCAATGACATCAATCCCCATCTTATAAAAACTTATAGCATTATAAGGGATGAGCCATACTCATTAATAGATGCTTTAAATGATCTCCAAAATCAGTTTAAGGCATTGGGGGATTATGACAAGCAAAAGGAACTCTATCTTGATATCAGAGATCATTTCAACAACAAGACATTGACAGGAGTTGAAGAGGCTGCGTATATGATATTCCTGAATCGTACTTGCTTTAATGGTCTATATCGGGAAAATTCCAAGGGTGGATTTAATGTTCCTTTCGGACGTTACTCCAATCCTACTATATGTGATGAAGACTTGATTATTGCCGACAGCGAACTATTGCAGAAGGTTGAGATATTGAATGGAGATTTCTCTTATACTGCGGAACATATCCAAGGATACACGTTCTTCTATTTTGACCCTCCTTACCGTCCTCTTGATGCCACATCAAGTTTTAATTCTTATGTAAAGGAATCATTTGACGATAATGAACAGATTCGGTTAAAGGATTTCTTTTCTGACCTCTCAGCCAGAGGATGTTATGCAATGCTCAGCAATTCGGACTGCAAAGGTCGTAATGTTGAAGATGATTTCTTTGACAGACTTTATGCAGACTTCTTCATGGAACGAGTTTATGCTAAAAGGTGCATTAATGCTAATGCTGCCAAACGTGGGACTTTAACAGAGCTCTTGATAAGAAATTACGAAAACTATCAAGGAGAGCCCTCGAATCTCTTTAACCTATAGAGCCATGTCAGACAGATTTTCAAACTTCATGAAACCATTGAAGGAAACCCACTTCTCTCTCAAGGATTATGTGGATTTTCCAAAAGTTGCCGCTAATGTGGAAGCCATTTCAATAAAGCTCAACCAGCTCAATTATCTGATTGGTCAAGAAGATATGGCTGCGGCGGTTAAACGTCTCTGGAATGAGAATCCGAAAGTGTTCTCCGTATTAGATGTGCTTATTGCAGTCAGAGCAAAAGACAAGAAGAAAGCTATTGACGCTTATGGCAACATCCATTTGGTCAGTGATTACTTCACATCTCCGGAACAAGTGACGGTATTCCTTAATGAAACGGGCCTTACCGAGGTTTTCCAAAAGAAGCAAATCAAAAATCTTGTGGATTATGTCTTTGGCGTAGAAGTAGGTCTTGATTCCAATGCTCGGAAGAATCGAGGTGGACACATCATGGAAGGACTTGTAGCCAATATCCTTACCTTAAACGGCATCCCATTCGAGCAGGAAGTTTATTACACAGAGTTCCCGGAGATAGTCAGGGCATTAGGAGCAGACAACAAACGTTTCGACTTCGTTATCCGTACTCCACAGAAGACATATCTTATTGAAGCAAACTTTTACACTGGAGGGGGGGTCAAAACTTAATGAGGTCGCACGTTCCTATTCAGAGCTTGCTCCGAAGATAAATGCTGCTGCCGGATTTGAATTTGTATGGATAACTGACGGCATCGGGTGGAAATCAGCCCGTAATAAACTTGAGGAAGCATTTGCTCATATACCCAGCGTGTATAATCTCTCTAACATCAACACTTTCATTGAAAAACTAAAATGATAACAGGCGGCACAGGTGGCGCGAACACCCTGACAGGTCTAATTTTTGAAGGGAAAGTCGATTTAAAGACTTTTCTCAATCAACAGCCCGGCTACAAGGTCATGGGTAGCCATGTCTTTTATCTAAATGAAGAGGTAGGTCAAATTTTCAAGAAACACGAGTTATACTCCCAATTCTTGGAACCTCGCGGTATTGATTGGAGAAATTGTATCTCAGCCAAATTACTTCCTGATAACGGAATCTATGTTATCATTAACAATACCGTTTACATCATTGAAGTTAAAACTCAAAATGTTGGTGGAAGCGTTGATGAGAAACTACAGACATGCGATTTTAAGAAGAAGCAATATCAAAAGTTATTTTTTCCCTTAAATATTGAGGTTCAGTATATCTATATTTTAGATGACTGGTTTAGGAATCCTCGATATAAGGATGTTCTAGATTATATTATTTCAGTAGGTTGCCAATACTATTTCCAATACATTCCTCTCCAGAAACTTGGATTACCGGTTCCTCCAATATCTTGACTGATATGATTGTACCATTCTATAAATCAGACAATCGAGACTTCATCATCGTCCATGGTGACTGTTTTGATGTGCTTCCTCAGTTTGATTTTAAGTTTGATATGATTTTCGCGGATCCTCCCTATTTCCTTTCCAATGGAGGTATAAGCTATCAGGCTGGAAAGGTAGTATGTGTTGACAAAGGTGAATGGGATAAAGGCGGTTCTCCGGAATCCATAATGGAGTTTAATCGTAAATGGCTATCATTATGCAGAGAAAAGCTTAAAGACAACGGAACCATTTGGATTTCCGGAACCCATCATAATATATTTTCAATAGCTAATGTTCTGACCGAACTTGGCTATAAGATACTTAATGTTATCACATGGGCAAAGACTAATCCACCGCCAAACATATCATGTCGATTCTTTACCTATTCGACAGAGTTCATTATTTGGGCGCGTAAGTGTCCAAAAGTACCTCATCAGTATAATTACGAACTTATGAAGGCAATCAATGACGGTAAGCAGATGACAGACGTATGGCGGCTGCCGGCAATCGGACGTTGGGAGAAGTCCTGCGGCAAGCATCCCACTCAAAAGCCTTTGTCTCTTCTCTCCCGCATCATCCTCGCCAGTACGGACGAACACGATTGGATTCTCGATCCCTTCGCAGGTTCATCAACAACAGGAATAGCAGCTAACTTATGTGGTCGAAGATTTTTAGGGATAGAACAAGAAGAGAATTTTGCTTCTTTAAGTATGTCCCGAAGAGAAGAATTGAATAATAAAAATCTCATATTAGAGTATAAAAATAGAATTTCAGATTTCAAACATGTATCCGTAGTCATAACGGTCGAGGAGCCTGAGGAATATTATAATGCTGATTTACCATTTTAATCATTAAACTCTTTCCATATGTCAAAATCAAAAAAGCGAATAGAAGTCTTACAGCCAATAGTTAAATCTACTGAGGATAATGTTACATTTGAGAAACTTATTCTTGCATGTAACAAGTACATCTATGCTAATGATTTCAAGGATTATGAACTCACCGTCCTATCCCAAAAAGATGGTGTAACCGTTGGGATTATAACGACCGGTCATAACAAAAATCTCCCTCCAAAGAAAAATAAGGCAACTGGCTCTCATTCTACCTTGGGAATTGACATAACTAAGGAGAACCTTTCTTTTGGTAATGTGTTTCTATATGACGCAACCTTAAATGTTCTTTTCTATGAGGTTAACAAGAATGGATGTTATTTAGATGACCTTAAAGCATATCTCCAAAATAAATGGAATATAGATAATACAGAAAATTTAGTAGATGTGAACTTCTACCTTGTTTCGAGAAAAGGTGAATACGAAAGGCTTCTTAAGATGTCTTATTTCAAGGAATTCCAGGCAGTGATAGCTAACCCTACTGAAGTTCTTCAAGAAATTGAGGATAATGAATCTTCCTTACTCGGTATAGCGCGTAAGTGCGTTTCAGACGCAGCGAAAGCAAACACGGACACACTTGTTGTCAAATTCTCTACTCATGGTAAGAAAATCAATAAGACAGGTCTTGGTCGTCAGACAATTTTGAAGTATGTGAGGTCTTTTCAACATTTATTCTCAATTGGACAAAAGAGGAACGTACAGGTATTGAAAGTACAAGGCTATTTTAGCGATCCAGAGTTACCGACAACTTTGCAACCAATAAATCTGATAGCAGACACTTTTACAATCTATATCTCCCTAACCGACAAGCTCCTACATAATGATTTGCAAGAAGCGGAACGTGAGGCTGAGGTGAAGAAATTATATCTGAAGCATCTCCCAGAATTGAAAATGCTCTTCAAACCTGAGAAAAAGTAAATGGGAAAGATTCTGGATTATTATTTATCCCTTATTCTTAGCATTGCGGTTTCCGTACTGCTGTTTCATTGGGATATGTTTAATTTTGATAATAGTGCAGATCTGTTCCAACAATTTCCTGTTCTTGGAACTTGTTCCTTCGGCTTTCTTCTGACAATGTTTACCGTGATTATTCAAGGAAACAATTCTGCAATACGGCAAATGCGCGACCGTAAAAAGCCATACGAAAGATTTGTAAATTTCAATAAGTATGTGGTAATATTGGCTTTTTTAACAACAGTCTATTCCTTTATTATTGGAAATTTTAAATTTGCTGAACAGTTTCCATATAAAGAATGGATGTGTCTTGTTTTCTATATTTTATTTATTTGGTTTATTGTACAAACACTGTATTTCCTTTGCGTGTTCTACACTTTAGTCAAAGGGTCAAAATAAAAACGACATGATACAATTTGATGATTTGATAATAAAGAAAATAATTGTCCATCAAGTCGGGAATAAATTCCAGAATGATGGTGTTAAATACTCAGAAACCTCATTTGCTCCCAATGAAGCTATAGCTTTGTTGTTGTGTAAATACTTCTTATCGTCGTTCAAGTCGGACGATAAAGAATATCAATTCTATAATGAAGTAGATATTAGATTCAATGAGGTAAACGGAATATCTTCTGCAATTTTTAATAACCCGGACTCATTCGTAGAACAGTCGAAAAAAATAGCGTTACATCTATATGACGAATCTAATCATCCTAACATTAAAACGGGTGAGGTTTATGTAGTGCAATTTGAGAGGGTAGATCTTAACAGCCAGCCACAAACCGTAATAGGAATCTTTAAATCCGAAAATAAGGACACATATCTAAAGATCTATCCTGAAGGACATGATTTTAGAATTCAACACGATAAGGGCATAAATATAAACAGGTTAGATAAAGGATGTCTCATTTTTAATGAGAATTCAGAATCTGGCTATAGAATTTACATAACAGATAATTCAAGTAAATCCAAGGGGGAAGAAGCCAAATATTGGAAAGAACGGTTTCTTCAAATTCGGCCCATAAATAATGATTTTGTTCAGACCGAAAATATATTAGCCATCTGCAAGGAGTTTATCTCAAACCTACCTGATAATGAAATGGGCAAATCATTTAGAAGTTCTCTTTTAAATCAAGCTCTTACCAGCTTACATTCAGACAAAATAGATTTGACCGATTTTATAGAGAAATCTTTTGGGCATAATGGACTTTCTAAAGAATTTAGTAGATTCCTTTCAAGCAAAAAGGAAGAAGGTATAGAATTTGATGACGTGTTGACTCCGTCCAAGATAGCAATTCGCAAAAATAATAAATCAAATTCTATCACAACTATAAAGTTAGATGATAACTTTGACATTAGAATGCGAGGAAATACAGAACTTCTCGAAAGAGGGTATGATGAAACTCGGCAACTAAACTATTATAAGTTGTACTTTAAAATCGAGAAGTAATGTTTGCTAAAACATTATGCCCTGACAAGTAAAAAGTTCAGTTCAGGCACTATATTGACCAATGAAATGAACTTATGTATGAGGCCTATTGAGAAGAAATTCAGTCGAGAAAATTGACGAGTTTTGTTCTTCATGTCTTTGTCAATGTCGCGACAGCGGACGAAGGCTTTGTTGCCTTCCTTTTTATCGCTGAGAATACCGACAAGATTGGGGGCTTGGACTTTCTTGTTGAGATTGCCGATGAAAGTGCGTCGGGCGATGTGGCTACTTGCGATTTTGTTGAGAGAATGGTTCTCTTCTGCCCCGGTAGTTTTATTCGGTACCGTTACGATTCGGTTCACTCCGCAAGTTGTGAATATCTTCTTGGTTGCTTCGTTGTATTTCTGCGAACTGATACATGGTGACAATTCCCCTTTCAGTCATCGATACACTCAAACGGCAATCCTTCCTGTCATTCATCCATAAGGCTTGACATCCATCTGCCCATAAGTTCATCCAGTCATCTGTTCAAAAGTTCATACGTCTGTACATCCATACGTTCAGATGTTCATACGTCAATATGTTCATACGTTAGTACGTTCATACGTCAATACGTACTAACAGCATCTTTGCAATCAAAACTTCAATAAGTAACTTCTTGTAGCAATGCATATTAGCCGAATTGCAATCTCAAAAGCATTATATATCGCGTATTGATATATCAACTATCTTTCGCCAAATCTTATTCTTCCTCATTGCATGCAGATGGATTTTGCCAATATTGATGTTCCAAGTAATTGAAACAGTCGGTTATCCCGATTACAGTTGCCTTTCATATATGGAGCCTATTGTAATTTGGTGCTATCAAGCCTTCTGATTCTGTAGGTCGGGACGGAATCCGTCGGGATTCTGCAAGTTATGTTTTGAGCTGCATGAAATTGATTTTGCAGCTCAAAACCCTTGCAGTATGTTGGTGGGTCTTACTCCAAAGTCGTAATCCCCGTTGCCGATTTCACACTCCGATTTTCCCCTTTTTGTTTTCATTATGATTGGCGGCGAAAAGAAAAAAGCCGACAAATCACATCGGACTTATCGGCTTCGGGTTGGGTAGCTTTTCCTTTACATCGGCACATAATTGATTTCACCGAGGGAGTTGATTGCATCCTGTTTCAGGCTGTCAACGACATGTAGGTATCGCTCTGTCATCTTTATGGAGGTATGTCCGAGGAGGCTCGACACCGTTTTTATATTCGCTCCTTTGGTGAGGACGTTGACCGCGAAGCTGTGGCGGGCAATGTGCGTCGTCAGGTGCTTCTTGATTTTGGCGAGGGTGGCGATCTCCGCCAGATACGAATTCCAACCCCCTTCGCCAGCACCGTCGGATGATTGGCGTATTTCTCGGCTATGCGCTTGGGGATTTCGAGCAGGGGGATACAGCTCAATTCATCGGTTTTCTGTCGGTTCTTGCGTATCCATTTCTCGCCGTTATCATCTTCGATAATTTGTTCGCGGGTCAGTGTGGATATATCCACAAATGCAAGTCCTGTGAAACAGCAGAAGATGAAGGTATCTCTCACTTGGTCGAGGCGGGGGAGGTTTGCCAGATTAAGCGACATAATGCTCTTGATTTCTTTTTCGTTGAGAGCCTCTCGGTTGGTAATAGTCCTCGTATAGCGTTTGTCAATAAACGGATCTTCGGTTATCCATTTGTTGGCAATTGCCACCCGTGTCACCTTTTTGAGATAACGAAGATACTTTACCGCGGCATTGTTGCCGTTTTCTTTCGTGACGCGGAGGAAATGCTCGAAGTCGTCAATCATTCCGCTTGTGAGCTTCTTTATAGGGATGTCGGGCATACCTTCCCGGTTTGAGAGAAATTCCGACAGGTATTTCTCGCATTTTTCCCAACGGAGGAAAGTAGAGTGGCAGATGTCGCCTCTCTCGTATTTCTCCTTGTATTGAGCTATAACTTCCCGAAACAGTGCGCACAACATCTTGGGGCCTTCGACATTCCCCAGAAAGTGTTGTTTGATGATAAGCGGATTTACCACTTCCTCGTCTTTTACGAGCTGCGCGTGGATTTCACAAATCCGCACACGGATTGAGTCAAGATACTTGTTCAGCTCAAGGTCTTTCTTGGCGCGTCCCTTCGCCACTCCTTTAGAGCTGTTCCAGTTTTCAGGCTCTACGCTGCGATTGATGTTGAACTCGGTTCTTTGCCCCGAGATTGTAAGTCTGGCGAAGATAGGCACCTCGCCCGACCGTTTCTGCTGACCCTTCCTTATCATAAAGGAGAGGGTGAAATAGGTTGGCATGTTCATAAGAGTGCTATTTTTAATTTGACACAAATTTAATAATCAAGTGTCAGCATCTTATGGCGCAGAAAATTGAATATCAGCTAAATATCAACCATCGAGGTGTAAAAATCGAGAGTAGTCCGGTACACTTCGCGCGACTTACACCTTGCGATGTACCACTTTTGTACCGGATAAGGCACAAATTAAGTGGGACACGTACTCTTAACAGTGTGAATTTCAGCGTTATGCTCGATAATGGAGTGGGACATCTCTCAATTTATCGAAAAATAGCTAAAATCGACCTGTTTTTAGGGGAGTTAGCTTTTTGCAGTGTGGTATGTATCAGTCGGTTAAGTAGCTTTCAGGTGTAAATTTTTATTTTTCAAAATCTATTCCCGAATTTTACACCTCAGACTACTCAAAATTGCCGATTTTTGTCGCCTGCGGGCAAAATAAAAATCGCCGAAAATGCTTGATTTTCAGCGATTTTCCACTTTTTGTGGTCTTTATCAGTGATCCGCCTGGGGTTGTGTACTCAGGCGGTATTTCCTTGGGTTTCAACGAGATGACTTTCTGAAAATCGAGATATGCCCCTTCTTGCACTCCCGGATATTTCAATGTTCTTCTTCGTTTACAGTTGCAAAGTTACGAATAATTCGCCGATTTTCAGCGATTAACAACGTTAAATAACCATTAATTGTTTCGTTACTTTTCTTATAAATTGCGTCACCAAGTTCTCCTCCCTCGCAATATTGGCTGCGTATAGATTTAATCAATCTGAAAAATGGAGGTTTTGTTCGTCTTATATACTCCTATTTTCCAAATTTAATCTCAATATTAGCCTCTATCAACACTACTATCGGAATTAAAATTCCAAATATCGACATTTTATTTTGTCAGCTCCACTAAATTCGCTAAATTTGCGGTAGATAAGAGAGCAAATATGATACAAGAACTTAAAATAAAAAATTTCAAATCATTCCGAGATGAAGCGGAGCTTAGTTTTGAGCCATCCGGCGAGGATAGATACAACAGTGTTGTGACTATGCCTGACGGAGTGCAGCTTCTCCGTTTCGCCGTAGTGTTGGGCGCAAATGCTAGTGGCAAATCCAATATGCTGGACGCGATTGAATTTCTTCGCACATTCTGGAACAATATTCCTGCGACCAATAATGACGGAACTGATGTGCAACCTTTCCTGATGAGAAAAGATGCACTGTCATTCGACACGGAATTTGAGGTGAAATTTTATGTTGACGGTATCCGCTACTGGTATCAGCTCATAGTGAATCCGGAAAAAGTTTGCCGCGAGGTTCTTTTTGTCTATCTTTCCAATCGCCCGACAAAAGTATTCTGTCGTGAAGATGTGGATGGCGTTTCAAAGCTGAACTTTAATCCGGCAGTAGCCAAACTTTCACAGGCCGAGATAGAAGTGATGTCGATGAACTGTCTGCGTAATATGTCTGTGCTTGCGGTTCTTAAAAAAGTAAATATTGCGGTTCCTTATCTTGACAATATGCGCCGTTGGATTGATACGCGGATGTTGCCCTTACAAAGCGGCACTCTGTCGTCGTTATCGCAAGAAGCAAAAAAACATATTGCTGACAGTGAGGATTTTCGTGAATATCTGATGCAGTTCGCAAAAGAGGCCGATTTCAATATTTCGGATATCAAGATACAGAAAATGGCGGCACTATTCGGACATACCGTACAGAATGAAACAGGAGCAGAAGACTATGTTATGCCGGAAGCCTGCCAAAGTACAGGTACCAAACGTATGGTTGAACTGGAATCGCTCATATATACCCAACTGAAACGACAGGCTTTTCTATGTGTCGATGAAATTGAAGCTTCGATGCACCCGAATCTAATGGAGTACATCCTCGCCAAATTCATAAACACGCCGGACAATCAGTCGCAACTGCTTGTATCGACACACTATGACCCGATATTGAAAGATATTGATGATATTTTCGGGAAAGATTCAGTCTGGTTCACGGAGAAGGGCAAGGACGGTAATACCGCATTATTCTCTCTCGCCGATTTCAAAGGGCTGAACAAACTTTCCTCTATCCATCGTGCCTATATGAACGGGCAGTTCGGAGCATTACCTAATGTGTTATAAAATTCTTGTCATGGCACGAAGAATAAAGGAGCGAGAACTCAAGAATCCGACGATTACGATCATCGGGGAAGGAGCTACCGAGCGTTACTATTTCACTCATTTGAAACGATTGCGCGGATATAACTACATCTGCAAGCCTCGTAATTTTACTGAGCAGACATTCGACGAAATGCAAAAACAGATAGATCGAGTGCTTGCGGATAATGGTATTGCTGTATGTGTCTTTGATGCTGATGTTACCCGGACACGTTCTGCGGAGAAAACAAAATTCGAGGATATGAAACGCAGATATGCAAATAATCCAGCGGTAATTTTATGTGACAGTATGCCGTCCATTGAGTTTTGGTTCCTTCTGCATTATCTGAATACAAATCGTTATTTTGCAACATCGGATGACGTGATAATCGTTTTACGCCGTTATATTTCTAATTTCAGCAAGCACCAGTCTTTTCTCTCAAAAGAGGTATGGGTATCAGAGCTATTAACTGATGGTAAAATGAATCAAGCCATTATTCGTGCAGAAGAATTAAATGCAGGAGAATCATATACTAATCTCCATCTTTTGTTTAATGAATTGGATTCCAATAATAATTAGCCCATGAGGAAAGGATATAAATATAGAAGTGGAATTGGACAGTTAGATAAAGACGGACAATTACTATTTCATCGTGATGTTAAGACTCTTGTAGCGAATCAAATATATCTTCCTTTGAAAGACGGATTAAATGATCCGGCTGAAGGTTTTTTTAATGATGATAGTATTTATGCCTTTCTCGATAGTCACAAAAAACATTCTGAATTAGTCAGAAAATGCTATAATGACGTTATTGCCAAGATACATTCTATGGGAATATACTCATTATCTACGAATGTTTCTAATGAATTGCTTTGGGCGCATTACGCTTCGGGGCATACTGGCTTCGCAATAGAATATGATATTGACTATTTGAAAAAATCTCTAAATTTCAATAAATATTTTCAGAAATTATTTGATTTAGAAATTTCATACGTTAACAAGGTTCCAACATTGACAATGATGGATCTCCCGCCGCATGGTAATATTGAGCGAATTCTAAAAAAATGTATTGGCACCAAATCGAAAGCATGGGAATATGAAGAAGAGATAAGATTAGTCTTTGATGCAATCGGATTATTTGACATAGATTATAGGGCTATTACTGGCATTTATTTTGGATATCGAATGGAAGAATCCGAAATAGAATATATAATGGAACAACTGAAGGGTCGTGGACTATCATATTATAAAATGGAGTTAGATACGAATTCTTATTGCTTTACTCCAGTCAAAATAAGAGATAAGTTTCCTGATGCTGAAAAATATGTCGCAAATGTTGTGGATTATAATATTGAAGACCTGATGATTTGCGGGATGCTTTCTGATGACGAAAAAGCTTTATATAGAGATTTATTTATCCAAGCGATTGAGAGTATAAAGAATGACCCAAATGTAGAATCATTTTACATGGTTACGGTTTCATATGATGAGGGAATACCATTATTAAAGATATTTGCATATACAATAGCTGGGGTGCCACCAATCAGAGCTTTTCAATTTAGAATTGATAATAATGGAAATATTTATCAAATTGATTGAATATATATATTGTGTGTGATTGATTATTTTAATGGCAGAGATGTCAATACTTTGCTATGTGGTTTACAGGGATATAATTTATGTGAGTAAATTGTATTAGCTGAAACAAAAATCTGCGATTAAATCTGGTGTAGGTATAAATTTTTGCGATTATAAGCGCGATTCTTACAAAAAACTGAGTTTAGGACACATTCCACTGCGGAAACGGAGAGAGGCGTGACGGCTCACAGTGCTGTCGTCGGCTTTGCCGTCAGATGTTGACGGTGAAGCAGGCTTCACTGACACCCTCCGACCGCACGCCGACTATGGGAGCAGGCTAAACCCCGACTGTCTCCAACGCCTTGTGCCGATGCTACTGCGTAGCCGGCACAAGACTCAATATCGGCAGCCCGGCTTCTTAACGCCCGCTTCCTATATAGAATTTAGGCCACGCCACTCTCCGTTTTTCATCAGCCCCCGTCGGCAGAGTATGTGACGGCACCGATCCCTGCGGGCGCGCTGCCGTCACATACACTGCCTTTTCCGGGGGAGGCATTTCAGTTCCTCGCAGAATGTATAAAACAGGTTTCTTCAGGATTATTTCTTGGAGCGGACTGTCATGCACTGTCGTATTGCTCCACTCTATTGTCATTATTCCAATTTCCGTATGTCTGTCGTTCTGTGTCACCCTGCGGGGCTTTGCCAGCTCTATGTTTTCATGCTGAGTATAATTCGGAGTTCAAAGTTTATTCGCTCGGAGTTGATGAACACGCAGGGACGGGGTATTCTTTCGCATTTGCTGGAAAAAATCTCCAGACCTCGCTTCCCTGCGGTCGCTCAGCTCGTATTTTTTCCGGCAAGTGCGGAACACCCCTCTTTTCCCTGCGTGTAGGTGTGTCAACGAGCGAACAAACTTCAAACTGCGATTATACGCATTAAAAAAAATATCGCCTTATGACACTGAACGACAGACATATTAAAATTACGAGCTTCACACCTTCACCAGCTCATACCGCATTAAAAAAGGCGGTTAAGGTGGCAGGGATAGCACTGGGGCTGATTGTCGGGGTGCTTCTCTGGGCGGTGCTGAAACCGATTTGCCGAGGTGTGGGGTGGATAATCTCAATCCTCACGGCAGCAGGGATAATCTATTGGATAACGACACTATAAAACATTTACGACTATGGCAACGAAAAGACATTCAAAGACATGGGAGCAGCAAGCCAAATATTACGAGGTTGACAACATCGCCGAGTATATGGTGGAAACATATCTCAACGGAAACATCTCAACATACCGCGAGCTGTATCGGGAACTCAAACCTGCGGGGCGCAGACTTTTCATAAGCTGGCTTTTCCACATGGAACTCAACCGCACGGAGATTGAAAAAATGATACTCGCAACACTCTAAACTCATACGACTATGGCAACGACGAGAGAAAACAAAGGCACACGAGCCTTTAACGACACCATCAGGGAATATCTTGAAGGTATGGCGGAGAATGACGCCCTATTTGCCGTCAAGTTTGCAAACCCCACTAAATCAATGGAGGACTGCGTTACATACATCATCAATCAAGTGCAGAAAAGCGGTTGCAACGGCTTTGCCGATGAAGAAATCTTCGGAATGGCAGTTCACTATTGGGAGGAAAGCGAGATTGAGGTCGGCAAGCCCTTGACAAACTGCCAAGTGGTGGTAAACCATACGGTAGAGTTGACCGAGGAAGAAAAGGAACAGGCACGACAGGACGCAATCAACCGACTGCGCGACGAGGAAATGGCAAAAATGCGCCGGCCCTCACAACCCAAGAAAGTCACCGAGAAGAAAATCCAAGTTGAACAACCCAGCCTATTTGACTTCTAAAACATTACGGCTATGAAACCCAAGACCAAGATACAAAAAGAGGTGGCAAGACTATCCGCCACACTGCGACCCATAACAGCGACACAAGAGCGTTGGGCATACTCGCAATGCTTTGAACACATCGCCTATCGTGGCAAAAACGGCTCTATGGTATGTTCCGAATGTACCCACGAATGGACTGCGGAAGGCAAGCAGGGCAATAAATGCCGTTGCCCGAAATGTGGAGCAAAACTCACCGTCAGCCACTCTCTCAAACGCAAGTCAACACAGATGGCACACTTTGCGGTTGTCACCACAAGAAAGAATTTCCAAGTCATAAGGGTGGTACACGTTAAGTTCCGCAGCCGTAAGGGTGAAAAGGCTGAATACATCGTCAACGAGGCGTTACAGCGTTGGTTTGACGCCGAGGGCAACGAGGTGAACATTGCACGGAAAAAACACTTTATGCCCCGATACTGCGATGCGTGGAATTTTGACAGCGACATGGAGATTAGGAGCAGCACCGCCAATTACAACAATATCCCCATATACGCCACATATCCCAAATGCCGTGTCCTGCCGATTATCAGACGCAACGGCTTCAATGGCTTCCACTACACTGACCCCTATGACCTGCTGAAAGGTCTGATGTCTGACAACAAGGTGGAAACCCTCGTAAAGACAAGGCAGTACGGGTTGTTGTCTTACTATCTCTATCGCTCCCAATACCGCCGTGACAGCTGGCAACTCATAAAAATTTGTTTGCGACACGGCTACAAAGTCAAAGATGTTACGACATGGTACGACCATATCAACACTCTTGAACGGCTCGGCATGGACACTCACAACCCAATCTATCTATGCCCCAAAAATCTTAGGTCGGAACACAACCGTCTTGTGGAGTTGCTGAAACGGCGTGACGAAAAAGAGAGGATTGAACGAGAGCGAAATGCGGAGATACAGCGTAAAATCCGACAGCGGAAAGATGATGAAGCGAAAAAGACCTATCCGCAAAGGATGTCACGATACCTTGACCTTGTGTTCTCTGACGGACTTATAGAGATTACCGTGTTGCAGTCTGCCGAGGATTTCTACAACGAGGGCGAGATTATGCACCACTGCGTATATTCCAACGCCTATTACGCGGAAAACAATTCCCTTGTGATGTCTGCGCATATCGGCGACAAGCGGTTAGAAACTATCGAGATAGACCTCCGACGCCTCATAATCTCGCAGTCGCACGGAGCATACAATCAAGACACCAAGTATCACAACCGCATAGTGTCGCTCGTGCAAAGAAATCTTAACAAGATTGCAAGGAGAGCAAATCAAAAATCAGAAAACGCTGATGTAATATCGGCATGATGTCAAACCCGACCTGCGTCAGCAATGGCGCAGGTCATAAATCCCGCACTGATTATGAACGTAACATTTGAACACCCAACTATCATATTTGATGATAAGATAGCCGAAATCATCATAGAGTTTGTAAACCACATTCTCTATGCCGACAGCGAGGAAACGCTACGGCAGATAGTAGCCGATTTTACCGACAAGTACGACCTTGACCGCTACTTTGTCTATGGCTACGGAAGTCACCACCTATGGCTGAAACAAAGAAAGATAACCACTCCCGATATAACATTTGAATATCGGATACTGATTGTAGAATACTAAACCGCACAACTATGGCAACGAGAATGACCGCCAACGGAGTAAGCACGACCACAACTCCCGGTACTGAACAATACGAGGTGTTCTATAACGCCTACCGCCCACGGCGTAAGCATTACCAATACGACTATCGCCACACCGACGGAGAATTGTTCTCCTGCGTCGCCTCTACTCTCAAAGAGTGCAGACAACGCCGCGATGAATGGCTCAACAAGAAAATCAACAACTCAAAATGACATAACTATGGATAATCTGATTGCAAAAACGATACTCCAGCAAATCGGAGGACACCGCTTCGCCGCCATGACGGGAAGCCACGACTTCATCAACCTCGGCAACGGATTGAGAATGAGCCTCAGCCGTAACAAGACATCGGCTAACCGCCTTGAAATCATCTATGACGAGGGCGCAGACCTCTACAACGTGCGGTTTTATCGCCAGTCCATGAACCACAAGACCTTTGAGGTGACGACAAAGGACATCGAGAAGATTGATGGTGTCTATTGCGATATGTTGGAGGAAATTTTCACCGATGTAACGGGTCTTTACACCCACTTTTGAAAATATATTTGCCAAGTCGTAATATAGCAGGCAGGACAACATCGTGATGAAGTTGCCCTGCTTATTTTTGCTAAAAATTTCGGCCGCCAAAAGGCGGCATTAAGAAATCAGTTAAAATATGTGTATCTGAAATCAAAAAAAATCGCTAACTTTGTAATATGGCTTCCCGAAAGAAAAAAGGTGATGATTACGAGTTAGCGGTATTAAATGAAATAGACCGCTTATTGGAAAGTGGGTTATTGCCATTTCCCAAAGATTTTGTTACAGTACGGCATAAGCATAAATATAAAGCGGATGCTGGAAATCTAATAGAAGTTGACATTTCTTTAGAGATAACACGGCCGGGTGCATCAACTTATACTCAATTAGTCCTAATAGAATGTAAGGATTATAAATCAGCTATTAGCACAATGAGATATAATGATTTAGCAAAGAAGATGGAGTATCTGCATGCACACAAAGGATATTTATTTACTACTTCTTCATTTCAAAAAGGAGTTATTCAGCAAGGATTATTAGATCATATTGGCTTAGTTAGATTTATTCCGGGAACTGAACCAATATTTGATGCAGAAAGATGTGGTTTGACACCTCGTGATTTGTTTTTCAAAGAGATTGAAAATACAAATAGAGAATCTTGCTCATTTATTTCTTTAGAAGCCCGTGAAGCATATACTGATTTTGCATCATTCTTTTTCAGGCAGATATTAGGCATAGAAGAAGATTCAATAATTCCATATCTGTCGGATGAGCGAATCGAAGATTTTGCAAACAAGATTCGTAAAATAACCGGTATCGGACAAGAAAAATCAATTTCAGATTTTGATTTAATTAAAATCGTAAATAATATTGCAAAATACTCCTTAAGCACACACAATCTTTGTGAAAAAGCATTAGGAGTATGTGATTTTAAGAATAAGCGTATAATCCTTAATTCTAATTTGGAGGTAGGCACACCAAGATGGAGATTTACTCTTGCACATGAAATAGGTCACACTCTAATTCACAAGAGATTTTTCAATCAAGGTTTTTGTTCAATTCTTTCCGATTCGGATGCTAATTATATTACAACATCTTCCAAAAACAGAATGGAAATACAAGCAAATCGTTTTGCCTCATTTCTCTTAATGCCTTCAGCTTATTTCTTTAAGGTCTATTTGGAATGTCGAGATAAATTAGGGATTCCTCCAAGATATTATCCTAAGATATATGTAGATAATCAGCCAGTTAATCTTCAAGATTACTATGGAATGTTGGATGGGATTTCTCGAAAATTTAATGTGTCTCAACAAGTTGTAGAGATTCGGCTATCTCAAACGGACTTAATTATTGATAATCGACCTAATAACACATTTTCATTTCTATGATTTAATCAAAATCATAGTATAACCTTTGCGATATTCGGGATTTTCAAATATCGCAAAGGTTATACTAATTATTTATCAAACAAAACAGCGTATTCTGTAAGACGGCGTTGATAAAGTTGTTTGTGGAACTTGCCTTTGTAGCGGCAGTGTGCGGTGTAGGTTTTGAAGATGTCGCGGTTGCCTGATTTGAGTTTCTTCAGGACACTGCTTTTGTTGACTACACCGGGACCGCAGTTGTAGGCGAGGCAGGCCAATAAGATGGAATCCTTGCCGTACTGCGAATACAGGGCGCAGAACTTTCGGAGGTCTTTTCGTAGTAGGGCATCTGCCTGTCTTTCGGTGAGTTGCACGCCACGGCGGTAAGGTTCTTTCGGCTGGACTTGGTGACCGTAGCCGACATAGGGCCAGTGTTTCGGTTTGTGGAGCGTTTCAAACTTTTTTATTATCAGCACTGCACGCTCAAACGGCGGCAGCTCCATAATCGACCGCTTCGCGTTGGCGGCGGCCGTTGCCGCCACAAGGGACAGCAACGCCACGAAGAAAAATAACAGTTTTCTCATCGCACAATCGGGGTTACGGGACCGACAACCGGGCCGATGATTGTGCCGCCGTTATCATCATTTTTATCCTTGCCGTTAAACTCGAAGGTCTGCTCCCACGGTGTAGAGCCGAAGTTGTCTTCAACCACCACGAGGAATTTGTGGGCATCGGCACTCCTGGCTGTATAGTTGAGCCGGAATGTCTTGCTTTCCAGAAGCACACGGTCGTTGTTGACCAGCACCGGGCCATCGACGAGCTTGAGAGTGCCTTCGCCGTCATACTGGAAATAGCGGATTGTGTAGAGGGTGTTGGTGTAATTGCCCTCAGGTTTGATCTCGAAACGAAGCTCGACGGTCTGCCCCTGCGCGATTTTGTCTGCATAGGGCATCACTTCCACCGTGAACGGATAGGACTGCTGCACGTCAAGATCGTCTGAACAGGATGTGAGGCTGCACACGGCAGCGATTACGAGAGTGAGGAAGGCGATTAAGCCGAATGATTTTTTATTGGATTTTTTCATTTTCGTGTCTGGTTTTTAGAGTTTGAGTTTTGATGTTTTCTTGGGTGTGAGCGATTGCAGGTAATCGTTCAGATCCTTGTGGTCGGGATATAGCGCGGATTTGTCGCTGACCCTGTCGCCGAACTCCCGTCGCAGTCTGGCGACTGCGGCACGCCCGGCGGTGTCGTTGTCGAGATAGCACAGTATCAGTGGGTATTCCGCAAGAGCCGGGATTGCCTTTCCGACATTAGCCACGGAGTTAAGCACAACACTGTCGTTGCCGTCGTTGTAGCCGAGGCGTTCAGCCGAAAGAAAGTCGATGAAACCCTCGAACACATTGCAACGGGAATTACCGCCGGATATGCGTGTGATGTTCTTTGGCGGGTAGCTCCCCTTGAAGAACGGGTTGCGCAGCTCGTAGCCGTGTGCGTTGTTTTCAAAGCCGATGGCGTAATAGCGTTTGCCGTGAAGCTCGTAGTCAACCTGCACGCAGTAGCATTGTGCAATCTCTTTCGGTATGCCACGGTCTGCCAGATAACGGAGTAACGCGGGCGACTCCAGCCGGGATATTGCCACATTTTCAAATGTCGGTTCCTCGACAAACGGCACGGGTTTGTAAGGCTCCGCAACGGGCATATCCATCTTTTCGGCGATATACCGTGCCTGCTCAACGAAATCGGTCTTACCCGACATTACCCCGGCGAGCGTGAGGATGTCGCCGCCTTCGCCTGTACCAAAATCGAACCATACGCCTTTTCGCGGATTGACATGAAACGAGGGTTTTCTCTCGTTGCGGTACGGCGCATAGAACCACAGACCTTTGCTGTCGCGCCCCGTCGGATCGTAGCCGAGGCGGTGCAGGAAATCCACAAGGGATATTCCTTTGATTGCGTCTATATCCATAGGCTAAAAGCGCATTTTGCGTCCGGGCTTCGGTTTCGGGGTTTCCTCCTTCGGCTGCTCCTGCACGGCATCGGCTCTTTTGCCATCTTTGTTCTTGACAGGCATCGCCAGTATCATATCAGCATTGGCACTCTCGCCGTTACCCAGAACCTCGTAACATTTGAAATCCATAATCTTTTTCATCTCGGAGGCGATGAAAAGATTTAGTTCCGAGCGATTGCAGCTGCCGGTTATCTCGTAGGCGAGGTCGTATATTCCGCCGTAGCATTTCTCCGGCTCCTGACTGTCGTACCAGCCGTTCTTTTCGGTATCCACAACGATGGAACCGTCAGAGGAATACGGACTGTCGTATGTCAGACGGTTGCCGTCGCGCGCTGTCGGCTCATAGCCCATAGCCCGCATAAAATCCGCGAGAGGCAGATTGTGTATGTCAAGGTCGAATACTTTGATACCCATAGCTCACTCGATTATGAATTTGACACCGACACCATACTGCGTATGGAAATGCCCGGTTGAGTTGCCGAATACAAACCGCTCCTTCACGTTGGCTGTCAGCGCGATTTTATCAGAGAGATAGAAATCCGCCGAGAGAGTGAGCGCACCGCCATAAATGAAGGCGTCGCCGTTGTGGAGCGTGGAGCCGTCGGACAGGGTGTGTCTGCCCCAGTTCACCGTTTCATAGCCGCCGAGAGCCGACAAGCCGCCATAAAGGTGGAAGGTCTGCGAATAGTCGCTGACAAGATGGAGATTGTATCCCGCCTCCGCCGTGAACTGTGCCACGGGGATACGCCCCTTTTCTGCGTAAGGCTTATAAGTCTGGAGATACTCGCCGCCGAAGCTCCATGTGTTCGCGCCACCCTTGAACACCGAGTAATACACTCCGAATGAATAGCCGCAGTCGCGGGAATTGCCGATATAAAAGCCGTCCGCCATATCAGCCTTTATTTCCACAGCAGACATACCGGGGAGGCATCGCTGGGCCATTGCCTGCCCTCCGCAGAGGGCAAGCATGGCAGCGATTATCATTATCGCTTTTCTCATAGGTTACTGGATTGAAAGTTCGTCGATTACGTTTGCACGCACAATATCCTCGTTCTCCACCACGAAGGACTGGTGTCTGCCACCTTCCTTCTCGGCGACCTCGATGATTAGCTGCTTGTCGTCGGGAATAGTGAATTTCTCCAGCGCAAACACTGTTCTCTCCGATGATTTGGCAGGAACTACCACGACATAGTTCTGGGCGCGCAGCGGCTCCAATACCTGCTCCTGCATGGCGGTTCGCTTGATAACTTTCTTATCCACAACTTTGAACGATACAAAATCTATGTCGAAAGGAATATTGGATGTATTCTTCAGCTCCGTATGAAAATACAGCAGACCGTTGTTGGCGTAGATTGATTTCAGAAGGAACTGCACCCCGAAACGCTTGGAGCCGATATGCTTGATTTCACGCTTGTTCTGCTTGTGGATTGACTTCATAATCAGCTTTACAAGCATAGGGCTTTCACTGCCGAGGCGTTCAAGGTAGATTTCCTGCGCGTTGTTGGGACGGTTCACCGATTCGCCATCGTGGAGGAAGTCAGTCATTTCGATACTGAGCAACAGCGGCTCTTTGGCGAATTTCACGTTAAACGTGTAATAGCTGCCATCTTCGGTAATGACCGACAGGTTTGTTTCCTGCTTGAATGACTTGAAGGCTGATTTTACACGCAGCACGTTCTTCGCACCGTCGGCGAGTCCGGCGACAAGGTTTTCATTGCCCAAATCGACATAGGTAATCTCTGCCGGGAAGATGATGTGCGTCGTCTTTTCATAGCATACTTCCAGAGCGTGGGGCGGAATCATGCGGTCGAAGCCGACTTTACGGGTAAGACCGCTGAACTTGTCGCCGTCGGTGTAGTTATCCCCATACACGTTCAAGTCGTGTTCAGCAACCTGTTCAGTATCAGGCGACACGTTGTTATCGGCACTATTGACCGTTTTTTTGCCTTTTGCAAAGGCGGGTGTTGCCATACAGAGGACGGCAACGAGAGAAAGAACAAATAATTTGAAATTCATTTGATTGTGGATTAAGTGGTAAATAATCATATATCTTCCGGCTGGTGAAGCATCACACGGTAGCCGGCTTTGAGGTGGACTTTGACGGTTCGCAGCTTCTTGTTGAGATACTGGCTGACACCGTTTATCAGCCCTCTCCCCACATCGGAGGCAATCTGCGCGCCGGTATTGGTGGAGATGTTGATTGAACTGCCCATCGTACTGCCCATGTTGGCACCGATTTCGTGCAGCGCGTCACTCTCCATAGAATTTGGAATGTTGATACCTTCCTGGCCGTCGGAGTCATAGACCTGCAACTCCACATCGTAGATGGAGCCTTCGCACTCGATTGAGGATATTTCGATTTCCAGCCTCTCGCCCTGCACTCTTGCAGAGCCGACGATTACGGTGTTGCGTGGTATCAGCCGTGAGCCTACCCACATCGGTTCAGTAGTCCGTAACTTTACACTCTCGCCGTCGGTTACACTCTGATTGTTGGCGACAACTGCGGCAATCGTGTTTTTATTTACAATTCCGGATGATCCGACCGAGGTGTTGAAACTTCTGCTTGACGAGGCACTGAGAGATGATACAACATTTCTGCTCACCTGTGCCACCGGCTGCACATTGCGCCTGCCTTTCTCATCGTCGGCAGAGGCCGGAGGTGGATAATTGCCGCCGTTGCCGTTACCCATATACTGTGCCGCCAACTGGTAGGAGCGTTCAAGCATCTCCATCTGATCCGGCTGCTGTTGCTGCTGTGCCATCGCATTTTGTGCTTCCAGCTCGTCTATCCGTGCCTGCAACTCGGCGACCTGTGCCGCCTCATTATTTTCTGGCACAAAGAAATCATCGAGCGAAGCCTGTACTTCCTGATACGCCTGAGCCGATGTTTCCACCGCCGAAGGCTGACGCATATCGCTGTCTTGCGGGGTTGCGGCTGTGAGGGTGTCGAGGACGGATACTGTCTGCTGACGGGCTTCTTTCTCTTTTGCAGCTTCGGCAGCCTCGTATTCCGACATCTTGTCTTTCATACCGTCGTTCTCGCCTTCGGGTATCTCGGTGTTGAAGGCGTCGCCAACACGCTCATCGCTTTTGTTGAGGCTGGAGTAAAGGAGCCATAATATCACGGCACCGCAGAGAATGGCGGCGGGCATCACCACCAGATATTTCATCATCTTCTGCCGTTCAGCCTGTGATTTGGGCTGGAAGAAGCCGTTAATCCTCGCTTTCCATTCCTGCATCGTCATAGGCGGGGATATTTACGGGGTTGGGGATATTGTTGTTTGTCGGGATGTCGATAGAGCGGATATGCTCTATCTCCACCGCGTGCCGCGACTTGCCGAGTCCGATTTTATAGCAGGCGTGACCGAACACGATGAAGGCTGTCAGCACGAAAACCGTGAGCATCAGCAACACGGCTGTAAGCCGTCGCCGGGGCGGGATGGCGTCACACGCGCCTTTCAGACGCGATGTGAGCCTCCCTTTCGGGTTGCGCCAGAGGTTGGAATACATGGCGCGTAGTGTTGATTTTATTTTTATCATCTGAATTTATCGTTTTACGGTTGATATATCTTTGTTCTCAAGGATAGTGAAACCCTCGATGATGAACCCGTTGGGATTGTCGTCGGAGCGCGACACGTTTGAAAGTCTGCACCGGGTGACGAGAGTGCGGTGTGTTACATTCGACTCGCGTATAATCATCTGCCGGGCGAAAGTCCTTGCTGTATATGGATAGGTGTTGAAATCGCATACCACGCTGTCAACCTGCACCACCTGATTGATATTTCCGGCAATCACGCGGTTATAGTAACCTTTCTCCAAAAAGTCAGTATAGTAATTGTATGCCGACTTGTCGCTGAGAATAAGAGCGCGGTTGATGTTATGCTCGATGGCGGATTTATCCGGCGAGAGGTTGAAAAACAGCTCGTGGAAGCGTCGCACGTGTTCCCGTGCCTCCGCAGGTCGGTTCTGACTCATATCCTGCGACAAGGCGAGCATAAGCGACTTGCCGTTGTCAAGGACATAGATTTTCTCCCGTTGCCTTTCGGCAAAACTGAAAGCCGAAACCAGAGCCACTGACACGACCACCGCGCACATCGCCACGAACACAATCCCGAAAAGGCGGATCTGTCTGAATGATGTTTCGATGTTTTTAAGTGACTTAAATTCCATTAGAATATCGTTAGAATATTATTTAAGTAATTTTCCGGCACGCCCGGCCACATTTCCGACCACGGCACCGCCGACACTTGCCGCCCCGGAGCCAGCCTGCATAGCGGTATTGTTGACAGCACGGTTGTAATTGCCCGCGCCACCTGCCTGTATGATCCAGCCTGCCACAGTGGGGATTGTAAAGTACCCTATAATGCCGATTATCATAAATATGATATAGCAAGTATTTGAACTGTCGAGGTTTGCGTTTGGATTATTAGTCAGCTCCGAAATGTCGTTCTGCAACATCAGCACCTGTATTTTCGCCAAGATGGTCGAAAAGAGGTCTGCGACCGGCAACCACAGATATGTCTGAATATAGCGGCATATCCACTGTGTCAGCGTTGACTGGAAACCATCCCAGACTGAGAGCGCAAAGGCAATCGGGCCGAGTATCGCCAGCACAATCAGAAAGAAAGTGCGGATTGTGTCAATCGTTAGAGAGGCAGCCTGAAAGAGCATCTCCAATAGTTCACGAAAGAAATCCTGTATAGCCTTCTTGACCTTATACATCCCGCGCTCGATATACATTCCGGCGGCGGTGCCTATCTCCGTCACGCCCAGCTCGTCAATCTGCCTGTCAAACTCGGCGTCGTCAACGAGGTAAGCGGTTGAGGGATCGTTCATCATCGCCTCATATTCCAGACGGTCTTTTTCCTCGCGGTAGTGCTGCATATCGAGGGTTTGCCCCTCCAACATTCCGGCTGTACCCTGCACAATCGGCGACATCACCGAGTTGATAGTGCCTAACACGACCGACGGAAAGAACATTATACAGAAGCCTATTACAAACGGGCGCAGCAGCGGGAACACATCAATCGGCTCTGCGGCGGCGAGCGACCGCCAAATGCGGTATGCCACGAAGAACAGCGCGCCCAGTCCGGCTATCGCCTGCGCAACTCCGGCCATATCCTCGCAAAGAGGCATCATCTCATCGTAGAGCGACCGCAGTATGGTGTGCAGGTTGTTGAAATCTATTGATAACGCAATCATCTTGAAATACTCCTGTGATTACCAATATTTTTCAGAGCCGTCGCCGTATAGGTTGACTACCCGCTGTGTGTCGGCTTTCTTTTTGGCGCGCAGATACGACACGCTGATGTTCTTGTTGGTATAGTATGCCGTGAGGTTCTTCAGACGCTTCATCTCACGGTAGCAGTCGTCAACTACATCCATGCGGTCTTTGTCGGTCATGCTCAGTGTGGTTATATTGACAACCTGCTTCAAGTCGCCGAGGACACCGTTGGCTTCTTCAAGAATCCTCGTGTAGCCGGAGGCGATTGCCGAAAGTTCCGCGCTTGTGAAATTGGGATCTGTCAGCATTTTCTGAAAATTGTTGACATAATAGCCGGAGATGTTGCCGAGCATCAGGATTGTCTGCTGCACCTTGCGGGCATCGCGGACAAGATTATTTACCGACTGAAGCGCGTCATAATATTTCTTCGCCTGCTGGTAGATTTTCACCGTTTCCTGAAAATTCTTCACCATGTGCGTCGCCGTCTGCGACTCCTGCACGAGTGATTTAGAGTTGTTTACGATGGACTGCGCGATGTTGGACGGGTCTATGACAGTCCACTGGGCGGAAGCCCTGCCCGTGCCTATGATAAGGCACAGGGCGATTAAGGGGATAAGAAACTTTAATTGCTTCATTTGATTGTGGATTAAGTGGTGGTGTTATCTTATTTTGCCGGCCATGCCAGCGATTATCCTTACTGCGGCTGTAAATAGCCACAACAAGGTTGTCAGGAGGAGGCCGAGGCAGACAAGTATTCCTGATACGATACCTGCAAATACTGATTTTATCTTCATACATTACTTATCTCTTTTCTCGTTGGCTAACTGCTTTATAGCCGCTTCGATGTCGCCGCCGAGCTGACGGGTGCGGGCGAGTACCTGCATTTTCTCCGTTTCTTCGGTCGTATAGGCAAGGTATTCTTCCGGCGATACCTCGGTAGCATAGACAGCAGACTGCGTTCCGCCCAGCCCGATCCACACCTCCTTGTAGTTGCGGCCGGGGTTGTTCGCCATATTGATACTGAGTATCTGAGCCTTTTCTTTGTCAGTCAAGCCTAACAGCTCCTGTATCTGATCAAAGCGGTTCATATACTTTCTCTGGTCGAGCAGTATCTTGCAGTCGGAGTTGTTTATGATGGTTTCCTTGACAATCGGCGACGATATTATGTCGTCAACCTCCTGTGTGACCACCACAGCCTCACCGAAATACTTACGCACCGTTTTGAACATATAGCGCATATATTCAGCCATGTTAGCCGTTGACAACGCTTTCCAAGCCTCTTCGCAGATAAGGACTTTCCGCACGCCTTTCAGACGGCGCATCTTGTTGATGAAGGCTTCCATGATGATGATTGTCACCACCGGGAACAGGTCTTTATTGTCACGAATAGCGTCAATCTCGAATACCACGAAACGCTTGTTGAGCAGGTCGATGTTCTCTTTGGAGTTCAGCAGAAAATCAAAGCGACCGCCATGATAATACTGCCTTAAAGTAGTCAGGAAGTTGTCAATGTCAAAATCCTGCTTGTAGATGGGAATAGGACGCTGTGCCATTTCAGCGCGGTATTCATCTCGCATAAACTCGTAGAAGGAGTTGAAGCAGGGAACGATGTCGCGGTCTTTCTTCATCTTTTCAAGGAACATCGACAGTGCGGAGCCTAATTCGCCACTCTCCGTTTTGGAAACTCTGTCATCCTCCGATTTCCAGAGAGTGAGAAGCAGCGTCTTGATGGAATCCTTTTTCTCCACATCAAACACCCCGTCGTCAGTGAAGAATGGATTGAAAGAAATCGGCTTTTCCTCGGTATAGGTGTAATACACGCCATCTTCGCCGTGGGTCCGGTTGTGGATAAGGTTGCACAGCCCTTCGTAGGAGTTGCCTGTGTCAATCAGAAGGATATGCGCGCCTTGCTCATAATACTGGCGTACCAGATGGTTTGTGAAGAAAGACTTGCCGCTACCCGACGGGCCGAGAATGAACTTGTTGCGGTTGGTGGTTATGCCGCGCTTCATAGGCTCGTCGGAAATATCCAGATGGACAGGCTTACCCGTGAGGCGATCCACCATCTTTATGCCGAATGGCGACAGGCTGCTGCGGTAGTTGGTTTCGGCAGTAAAGAAGCAGACGGCAGGCTCGATGAACGTATAGAACGATTCTTCAGCGGGGAAATCCGCCTCGTTGCCCGGCATCGCCGCCCAGAACAGCGTCGGACAGTCGATGGTGTTGTGCCTCGGCATACACCCCATAGTCGCAAGCTGACCGCCGACATCGTTCTTTATCCGGCGCAGTTCCTCGGCATCGTCGCTCCAAGCCATGATGTTGCAGTGGCAGCGCACCGAGGTAAGACCGTAGCTGTGTGCCTCGTTCAGATAACGGTCTATCCATTCCTTGTTTATGGCGTTGGAGCGTGAGTAACGGCTCAACGAGTTCATATTGCGCGCCGTCTTTTCAAACCTCGCCAGATTTTCGTCGTGGTCGTCGATAAACACATATTGGTTGTAGATGTGGTTGCACGGCAGGAGCAGACCCACGGGAGAGGCGAAGCTAAGTCTGCAATCACTCCTGTCAGTTGACAGTCGTTCATATCGGTTGTCGGTACTGACCTTTCCGGGCAGGTCGTCGGTATCCGACAGCGTATGCAGACACAGCATCTTGTCACCGACGCGCATTTCTTTCGGCGACAGGTCTATATCCTCCAGACAGGTTACATCCCCGGTTGACAGCGAGAGATACCTCTCTATGATACCAGATGTTTTGTCGGTGCCGACAATCTCATCGTCACCCATGCGGCGCAGCGAGATATATCCGGTGTCGTTGATTATACGCTCGAACTGGCCCACAGCTTCCATGAAGCCGACAATCATCTCGTGATTGAGTTCCTTCGGAGTGATACGCCCGCGGCAGAGGGTGGAGAAATTCGACTGCTGTCGCATACGCTCCTTTGTGGTCTTTGTCAGATACAGGTAGCACTTGTGCGCCAGATACGGACGCTCGTTGAAATGACGCTCAAAAGAGCGGTCGAGGAACGAAAGGTTGTCTTTTTGCAGTTCCGGCTTATAATTCTCCGATACAAACCAGTCCTGCTTGTGCGCCACCGTGAAGCGCGGCAATACCTTGATAGCTTTGCACCAAGCGGCGTGCATCGCCTCGTATTCCTGCGATGTGACGGTGAACAGCTCCGGCAGCGTAACCTCATAGCACACGGTTATGTCGGCGTCCTTGCTGATGATACAGCCGTGTTCCACCGCGAGAAGCGGCAACTTTGACTCCAGCGTTGTGGCTTTCAGGATATTTCTCATTTGTGGCCTCCCTTCATAATTTTGCGCACACGCAGACGGTTGATAATGTAGCGGGGACGATACTTCACCGATGTGAGCTTCATAAGTCCGTACTGGCCGTACTTGCCGTTGAGATGGAAGGTGTACCACACCAGCACCGACGCGCTTATGGCACCGAAGCCGATGCACAGACCCTGCTGCACCCCGCACATATAGAGGATTACGAACAGAATGAAGTCGGCGATAAGACCTCCGGCGAAGATGAAGATGTATTGCGCTTTCAGCCCCTTGTATTCCACCGTCCTGCCTATGCCCTTGTTAATAGAATATTCCATCACCGGCAGGGGTTAGAGGAAGAACGAGCGCAGGATTGTGGCCGCGACCACAAGAAAGATACAGGCACCGAACCACGATGCAGCGGTCTTGCTCGTGTCGGGATCGCCGGAGCTGAACTTGCCATAGACCTTGACACCGCCTATAAGACCGACGACTGCGCCGATGGCATAAATCAGCTTCGTGGCGGGGTCGAAATAGGACGTCATCATCGAGGTTGCCTCGTTGATGCCTGCCAGACCGTTGCCGGCGGCATAGAGTTTGGCGGCGCATATCATCAGTGTGAGCATGGCGGCCATAGGGCGGCGCATACCGGGAGCGTTCATAAACTCCACGATGCGGCCATAGAGATTTTTGAGGAATTTTGTCATAAATGATTATTTGGGGATTTGATTGTGGATAGTGGTGAGTCAGTGGAGGATGTTGAAGTCGATAGCGTCAATATCGGTCGTGTCGATGTCGGCGTGGAACACGATTTTCTTCTTCGGCTTCGTTTCTTCCGTCGGGGGTGTATCGGGCGGAGTGTCGTTTTCGGTGAGTATCTCCGGCAAGCGGCACTCAATCATCAGTATGCGCTTGCGCACAAGGGGGTCGAGCTTGATTTTCTCAATGATTTCAGTGCCTTGAATGTCGGGCAGCACACGGCGCGCGGTTTCCTCGTCTTCAGGAGTGGTGGAATTGCCTTTCAGTACGTTCAGAGCCGTGCTTATATCCTTGAAGTCACTGCCTCCGGCCCTCGGCATTTCAGGCGGTAGTTCCTCTCCCGCCAGTTCACTTGCGGAGTGTGTTGAGAACACCTCATCCAGTCTATCGACCGGGATCTGTGCCGACGGCTTTTCGTCGGGAATGTCGGGCAGTCCGGCGTCGGACGGTTTACCGTACTCCTTGATGATAAGTGGTATCACCTCTTTTGCAGCTTCTTTCGCCGCCTCGCGTACCACATCCTTGAACTCGTTGATGTCGAATGTGCTTTGACCCACGATGTCGTCTTCGGCACTTTCAGCCACCACGACCGGCGCGGCAGGTTTCTCGGCAGGCGGTTTCTGAACGGTATCCGGCTTTGTCAGCACCCTGCGGATAAGCCACACGTTGCTTGCAAGCAACGCTATTATTATAGCCAGCTCCATCAGAAAAGGTCTTTTATGTTCTTGGTGTAGATACCCTGCATCACTGTGTGGTGCTTGGCTATGTGGTCGAGAATAATCTCGGAGGCATAGGAGCCAATGGAAACTCCGGGCGCGCACATGGATTTCACCATGCGGGAAAGCGCGGCATGGACTTCGGGGTACACATAGATTTTCTTGTTTGATACCACCGTGTGAGGAGTGAGGAAGCGTTCAGTGTAACGCCCGCACTCGCTATCGGGAATTTGTGCCACCTCTATTTGGGTGATTATGCGTGATTTTGTGTTGTTGCTCATTCGTTGTTGAGTTTTTTTATCGTTGATTCGTATTTTTTGAAATGTTCCTCCAGCACGAGGCCGACATAACCCTTGACCGTCCCCAGGGAGCATTTCCCGTTATAGAGTATGCCCTTGATTATCCTGACGTGTTCACGGTCTATATCAACCATAAGGGAGCGGTAAGGCGACGGCACGCGCATATATACTTTGTCTGTCACAAAACGCTCCATGAATTCGGCATCAAGTTCCGTGTCGGCGGATTTTGTGTCTGGCACAGTGTCGTGCGGTTGTGGTGCGGGAGCCGGCGTTGCCGGAGCTTTTGCGGCATCGCATGTATCGGCTGACGGCTTTTTCTTCAGGGATGAAAGATTGGAGGACTCCTCGCGGAATGACCGGATGAACTCATCGGGGTCGATGTCTGACTCATATACCTTTGCCATAGGTGTCAGAACTTGAGTATGCCGAGCAGTTCATCGGTAAGTTCGGGCAGCCTCGTGCCTTTGAGCAGCGTTTTGTCGGGCGGTATCACCGTAGAGCGGAACACTGCGCGGTTGAGCGTCTTTGACCCCTCACGCCGGTATTTCTTGGTGTCGGGTATCCGGGTCTTGAGGGTTTGCAGACCGCTATCCTCGAAGATAGCCTCGTACTGGTCGTAGAGGTCGGTTTTCTCGCGGGCATCGACAAGGTTCCAGAGCATATACATATCTTTCACCTGCGACCTGCCGGTCGTGCGCCACTCGTGTATCTTCAGGGCGAAGGCGAGCGAGCTTTCAAGTATTACCTTGTCGGCGGCGACAGGAACGATAACGGTATCCATACAGTTAAGGATGTTCACGACACCACGGTTGTTTACCGTGCCGGGCAGGTCGAAAAACACAATGTCAATATCGTTGCCGTCCTCGATGATCTCACGGACTTTCTGCATGGCTTCCTCTGGCTTTGCCGTCAGCAGCGGGAACGGTCCCAGCTTGGTAAGGCGCAGGTTGTCGGAAAACAGTTTCTTGAATGCGGGGCTGCACTCGATAAGATCTTTGTCGCGCTCACGCATTTCTTCTATGCTGTACTGCGGATAGTCGCAGTCAACGACAAGCACTTTAAGCCCCTTCACATAGTATAGGTAACTCGCCGCGAGAACGGTTAGAGTAGTTTTGCCCGCTCCACCTTTCTGGGTGGAGAAAGCGACAAATTTGGGGTCTGTCATAAATCGGATTTGAAAATGGATGTAGTGGTGATTGCATAGCGGTGGCCGTCAGCGTATCTTCTGACACGGACAGACCGGGCTTCCATCGGCGCGAAACAGTGCCGGCACAGACTATGCGGAAAGTGTTACAGCTATCTCCGTCGCCCGTGGCGACTTTCCTCCGCTGTCGGGAGGGCATCGGCTAAGTGAGCCGGAAAGGAATTTTGTAATCAGTCATTTTTGTCATTTTTTGGATTGTGGATTAAGTGGTGTTTGCCAGCAGTCATGTGGCCATGTAGCTACAATCAGCCGACCGGGTTATGTATCAGAAATACATTCGGAATTACGATTTTCAGGCAGAATAGTAAACTGGCGGTAACATCGTCCGGTTAGCAGTTCTGTAATAGAATAAGATGATTGAACTCTACGGGAGGATGTCAGCCTGTAATACTGCATACCTGTGTACCGATATTTCAAATGTACTCTTTGCGGATTGATAATCTGAACGGCGGTTCGTCGGACAGTTCCGTAATAATATAAGTAAATCGAACTCCTTAAAGGCTGTCTTGACTGTCAATCGCTCTACAAAGAAACAAAATAAAATCCATTTCAGCAAGTCATTAAAACGAGCAATTATTTAGTCACCAGTAGTTTGCGTTCAGATTTCCTCGCTTTTCCCCGGATTTCCCGAAAGTGAAACCGAATTTTTAACATTTCGCCGTGAAGATTTTTTTGCCGCCGGCGTGTTCCGTGCGTCAGTCGCCGGGATTTTTCTCTCATCGCTGGTAAATCCGGGATTTTTTTCGTATCTTTATATCAGCATCACGGGGATTTTCTTCCTCCGGGCTTTGAAAAACGGTCTTATCCCACCTTCAGAATGATACCGGGCATCATCTGATTTAACTATACCGTTTTTCTTATAGGAAGAATGTCCACATGGACATAGCAAGGTGTCCGTTCAGTTACTGAACGGGTTTCGGGTAACTCACGTTCCCACGAAACGACCTTGCAATGCAGATATTCTCCAAAGTCGAATATCCCGTGTCATTACCTGCGGTACGCCATTTCCCGCTGATGCAAACCACCACAAAATCCATAAATATTATGACTGAAATTTCTAACAACGGGCGACCGCCGTCGCCCAACCGATGCACCCACTGCGTCATGGTACGCTTTGACGACCTCGAATGGGATGCCCTCACACGGATGATGGAGAAAGCCGACGAAACAGTCAGGGCGACTTTCATCAAGCGGCTCGTATTCGGAAAGCCTTTCAAGGTTCTCACCACCGACCGCTCACTTGCCGTTTACTGCGCCAAACTATCTGAATTTTTCGCACAGTACCGTACTATCGGAGTAAACTACGACCTCGTTGTAAAGGAGCTTCGCACCAATTTTACCGAGAAAAAAGCCATGACGCTTCTCTACAAGCTGGAGAAAGCCACAATAGAGATGGCAAAAATCACGGCTGATGTAAGGGCCTTGTCACTGCAATTCGATGAACAATGGTCGCTAAAATCTCGATAGGATCATCGCTCTACGGCGCGCTGTCATACAACGGTGAGAAGATGAACAAGGAGCAGGGACGGGTGTTGGGAGCGAACAAAATAATTCTCCCGGCAGACGGGCAGATCGACATAGCCCGCATGGTGGAGAATTTCAACGCCTTCATGCCCAAGACCGGCAAGACCAAAAAGCCGGTTCTCCACATCTTGCTCAATCCTCACCCCGACGACAGACTGACGGAGCAGCAGTATGAAATCCTCGCCCGCGAGTATCTGGAAAAACTCGGCTTCGGAGAGCAGCCCTACATAATTTATAAACACATGGACATCGACCGCCACCATATCCATATAGTGACCGTCAATGTCAACGAGCAGGGCAAGCGGCTCAATCAGGACTTTCTTTTCCGGCGCAGCAAGAAAATCACCACCGAGATGGAGGAAAAATACAATCTCCACAAGGCGCAGCGCGAGAAAATCACTCCCGATATGCCGATTAAAAAGGTTGATCCTTCGGGCGACATCAAGCGTCAGGTTGCCAACAGCGTCAAAATGGTCGGTATGCGATACAAGTTTCAGACTATGGGCGAGTATAACGCCGTCCTCTCCTTATATAATATAAGGTGTGAGCAGACCGACGGCAGGGTTAACGGTCGAGAGTATCACGGTCTGGTGTATTTCGCCACCGACGATGAAGGCAAGGTTATCGCCAATCCGTTTAAGGCTTCACGCCTCGGCAAATTCGCAAGCCGTACCGCCGTGGAAGGACGCTTCGAGCGCGCCAAAGAGAAGATTGATGTCGCACCGACAAGGGACAGAGTTGCCGATGTACTTTCCCGCGCCACCGATAAGGAGAATTTCACAGCCAAGCTGAAAGACTGCGGCATAGATGTTGTTTTCCGCTACACCGACGAGGGGCGCATATACGGCGTTACGTTCATAGACCACAACACTATGACTGTACTGAACGGTTCCCGACTCGGCAAGCAGTTCTCGGCAAATGCCCTCAACGAGCGTTTCAACAATCCGCAGACGCAGCCGACAAACGATGTGCCGGTTCCCGACACTTCCGTTATTGTGCCAGAGCCGGAGCAGAACGCCGACCCCCATTCGGATACCCAGTCACAATCTGGCAACACTCAGGCAGCGTCGGATGGACAGCAGCACTCCACAGGCAGCCAACATCAATCTGCCACTTCCAACTCCGCCACGGATTACGGCGACAGCGATTTCACGCTTCCGGGTCTTGACCTGTTCCAGCCGGGGCAGTCGTTCAATCCCGACGAGGAAGAGTTCCGCCGCCGTATGCAGCGAAAGAAGAAGAAAGGGCATCGCCCCAAATTTTAATCCTTAATCCCACATTTTATTATGAGCCAACAAGAGGACGACCTCAGAGCGTTGGCAAAGATCATGGACTTCCTGCGGGCAGTCAGTATCGTGCTGGTTGTCGCCAACCTTTACTGGTTCACCCGCGTGGAAACCGTGGACAGCGGCTGGTTCTATTCTACCGTCTATAAGATCTGCGCCAACTTCAACCGCACCTGCGGACTTTTCAACACCACCTTCAACGCCAAACTTTTCGCGCTGCTACTTCTCGGTCTGTCGTGCTTCGGCACCAGAGGAGTAAGGAGCGAAAACATCACATGGCGGCATATCGGCGTAACACTCGCCATTGGCTGTGTGCTGTTCCTGCTGAACTGGTGGACACTCGACATGAGTATGCGCTACACCTATATAATCACCACCGTCACGGGCTACATCTGCCTGCTGATGGGCGGTATATGGGCCGGGCGTATGCTGAAGAACAACATGATGGACGACCGTTTCAACGACGAGAACGAGAGCTTCATGCAGGAAACGGAGCTTATGGATAACGAATATTCCATAAACCTGCCGACCAGATTCTACTTTGAGAAGAAATGGCACAAAGGCTGGATAAACGTAGTCAATCCGTTCCGCGCCACAATCGTGCTTGGCACACCCGGTTCCGGCAAGTCATAGCCGTTATAAACTCCTTCATCAAACAGATGATAGAGAAAGGTTACAGCGGCTATATCTATGACTTCAAAAGCCCGGATTTGAGCGAGATAGCCTACAACCATCTGCTGACGCACAAGGACGGTTACGGCAAAGTCAAGCCGAAATTCTACATGATAAATTTCGACGATCCGGAGCGGAGCCACAGGTGCAACCCGATACACCCCGACTTTATGACCGATATTGCCGACGCATACGAGAGTGCATACACTATAATGCTCAATCTCAATAAGTCGTGGGTGAGCAAGCAGGGCGATTTCTTCGTGGAGTCCCCGATTGTGCTGTTCGCGGCGATAATCTGGTATCTCCGTATCTACAAGAACGGTATCTACTGCACCTTCCCCCATGCCATCGAGTTGCTCAACCGCCGTTATGAAGATTTGTTCCCCATACTCACGAGCTATCCGGAGCTGGAAAACTACCTGTCACCGTTTATGGACGCATGGCAGGGGGGCGCGGCGGAGCAGCTTATGGGACAGATTGCGTCGGCGAAAATCCCGCTGTCGCGTATGATTTCACCGCAGCTTTACTGGGTAATGACCGGCGATGACTTCACGCTCGACATCAACAACCCGAAAGAGCCGAAAATCCTGTGCGTGGGCAACAATCCCGACCGCCAGAACATCTATGGCGCGGCACTCGGACTGTATAACTCCCGTATCGTCAAAATCATAAACAAGAAAGGGATGCTGAAAAGCGGGGTTATCATAGATGAATTACCGACTATATACTTCAAGGGCCTCGACCAACTGATTGCCACCGCCCGAAGTAACCGTGTCGCCGTGTGCCTCGGCTTTCAGGATTTCTCCCAGCTCAAACGCGACTATGGCGACAAGGAAGCGGCCGTGGTGATGAACACCGTCGGCAATATCTTCTCCGGGCAGGTCGTGGGCGAAACCGCCAAGACACTTTCCGAGCGGTTCGGCAAGGTTCTCCAGAAACGGCAGTCAATATCCATCAACCGTCAGGATGTGAGCCACTCCATCAACACACAGATGGACAGTCTTATCCCGCCGAGCAAGATTTCAACTCTGACACAGGGAATGTTCGTCGGCGCGGTCTGCGACAACATCAACGAGCGCATAGACCAGAAAATATTTCATGCTGAGATTGTCATAGACAGCGCGAAAGTTAAGGCTGAAACATCAAGATACAAGCCTATCCCCGTACTTACCGATTTCAAGGACGACACACCCGACAAGTCACGCATGAAGACTGTAATACAGCGCAACTACGAGCACGTGAAAGCCGATGTGATCCAAATCATCGCCGACGAGAAAGAGCGCATAATGTCAGACCCGGCACTGCGGCATCTTTTCGACCCCAAATAATAATAACAAAACCACCACTTTATCCACAATCCCCATGTTACAAATCATCGGAGGCCGTTTAGACCTCGACTATTACCGTCTGTATCTTCTGAGATACCTCTCGCAAAACAATTTCGACATCCCGACCGACCACCCGCAGATAGCCGC
>OLOX01000608.1_pt1 | contig 37774 bp, 37 predicted proteins | sample 1672091 | NCBI WGS metagenome assembly OLOX01 (sample SAMEA3136644, study PRJEB25190) | human gut metagenome | reverse complement strand
CGATGAGCTTGTTATACTCGTCCATCGTGAAGGTCTTGAAGCCCCAGGAAGCCTCGGCCGTCGGCAGACCCACATAGTCGCCCGCCTGCAGATTCAGGGTTTCCACCTTGCCGCCGATGTCCGCCCAAGTGCCGTCAAAGAACTTGCCCAGCGCGGACACAGTCGCTTCCTTCAGACCCTTCATGGCGGAGGTCACGAACGGGTTGTAGCCGTTCTCGGCGACAGCCTTTTCGCCAATGTAGTGCTGGTCAACGTCAACGCCGACCACATACGCCTTGCTCTTCAGCGCCGCTTCCACCGCGGAGGTGTAGATGCCGCCGCCGCAGGCGAAGACGATCTCGGTGCCGGTGGTGTACCAGCCTTCCATCTTGGCGGTGATGTTCGCGTCGCCGAAGAACTGGCCGCCGTAGGTGTAGTTGATCTCGATCGGGGTGCCCAGCTCAACAGCCGCCGCGTTCGCGCCCTGCACGAAGCCGTAGCCGTAGCGCTGCACGGCCGGAACCGCCATGCCGCCGAGGAAGCCCAGCTTGGTGTAGCCGTCCTTCACGACCGCGTAGCCGGCCAGATAGCCCGCCTGCTCCTCGCCGAACACGGCGCAGTACAGGTTCTGCTGCGCATCCACGCCGCCCAGATCGCCGGCGGAAACGTCAACCGCGATGAAGTCCACATCCGGGTACAGCTCCTGCGCCTGCGCGACAGTCTCGCCGAACAGATAGCCCGGGCAGACGACGACCTTCGCGCCCTCGGACACGGCCAGGTCGATGGAATTCAGACGCTCGTCGGTGCTGTCAGCGCCCGGCTGATAGTACTGATAGGTCTTGTCGTTGGCCTCGGCATAGGCTTTAACGCCCTCCCAGCAGGCCTGGTTGAAGGATTCGTCGTCGATGGTGCCAACGTCGGTCACGAGCGCAATCTCGGCGGCCAGCGCGGCGGAGGTGGCCATCGCAAGCAGCGCGGCCAGAACGAGCAGTACGGAAAGGATCTTTTTCATGATACATTCCTCCTGAGTTGTTGGTTGGCGTTCCCGAATCGGGGAACGCTTTGTGTCAAGAATGATTATACCATCATCCGCCCTGTTTTGTAAACGGTGATTCACACATTGCGCGCATTTTTGTGCAGGCAGTCAGGAAATGTGGCGATAGCTGAATCCCTCGCCCAGCGCCTCGTGCACGTCGCAGACCGTGACGAACGCATGCGCGTCGCACTCGGAAACGATCTTTTTCAGGCGGGAGGCCTCCATCCGGGGGACAACGCACAGCAGCGCGCCGTTTTTGCGCCCCTCATAGGTGCCGGTCGCTTCCAGCCGGGTGCAGCCGCGATCCATCTCCGTGTGAATCCGGCGGACGATCTCCTCCTGATTCGGGCTGATGATGAGAAACTGCATCGCCGTGTTGAAGCCCTTGATGACGGAATCCATCGTCTTGGTCGAAACGAACAGCGCGATCAGCGCGAACAAACCGGCCTGCACGCCGAAGTTCAGCGCCGCGACGACGACGACGATTCCGTCGATGGTAAAGAGCACCATCGGCATGGTGAACATGCTCAGGTGCGCGTGGACGATCATCGCGGCCATGTCCGTGCCGCCCGTCGTCGCGCCCGCGCGCACCACCATGCCCAGCCCCGCGCCCATCGTCACGCCGCCGAAGATGGCGGCCAGCATCATGTTCCCCGCCAGATCAAACTCCGGCATCAGGTCGATGAACAGCGACAGCAGCAGCATCGAGATGAACGAGCGCACCGCGAAGCGAACGCCGACGCGCCGCCAGCCGATGGCGAACAGCGGCACGTTAATCAAAAAGCTGAGCAGACCGACGTTCAGCCCTGTCACGCTGGAAAGCACCGTCGCGATGCCCGTCACGCCGCCCGGCGCGATGTCGTTGGTCACAAAGAACGCCGCGAACGCGAACGCCGTCAGCAGCGCGCCGACCGTCAGCAGCAGATAATCCCAAATCAGTTGCCTGCTTTCCAGCTTGAAATCCATCTTCATCCTCTTTTTCCTCCCGGCTTGTCCGCCGCTTCGGGCGTTTTTTCTCTATTGTCAAGCGCTTCCGCTTTTTTTCGATATGTTTTCTCGTCTTTGGGCGCGGGCATGGTCGTATCCTCCCCTTTGAAGGGGAGGATACGCTTTTCAGGCGGCGGATCGTTTCCCGCCGCGCATGCTCAATTTTGTCCCTTTCCCCGTCATCCGATGCCCAGCGCGCACAGCAGCGCCGCGTCCACCCGCGCCATCGCCATGCCGTCGATTCGTCCGGCCTTGGCGCGCAGGCGGCGCTTTTCCAGCGTCCTGATCTGTTCGCAGAGCACCAGCGAGTCGCATTTCAGCCCGCTGTCCCGCGCGCTGACCCATGCATGCGTCGGCAGATCGCTCTTGCCCACGCGCGAGGTCATCGCCGCGCAGATCACCGTCGGGGAAAATCGGTTGCCCCGGTCGTTCTGGATCACGAGCACCGGGCGAATACCGCCCTGCTCGCTCCCCTGCACCGGGTTCAGATCCGCGATAAAGATATCGCCGCGTGTGATCTCCATGCTCTCCACCCCAATGGGAAGAAAATCATGGAGCCAGCCCCCGCTTTCAGCCTATGCCCCGTTTAAGCCGCGCGTCACTCGATGCGCAGCGCCTCGCATACGTCCCACGCGGTCACGCCCCGCGCGCCGAGCCGCGCCTGCGCCGCTTCGCCCGCGCGCCCGTGATAGTACGCACCCGCGCGCGCCGCGTCCCAAACGCTCATGCCCTGCGCCAGCAGCGCCGCAATCGTCCCGGTGAGCACGTCGCCGCAGCCGCCCGTGCCCATGCCGTCGCAGCCCGTGACGTTCATCGCCACGTCCTCGCCGTGCGCGATCACCGTCGTCGCGCCCTTGAGCAGCACGCATGCGTTCATATCGGCTGCAAGCTGCTGCGCCAGCTCCACCGGCGCATCCAGAACCGCCTGCACCGTTGTGCCGCACAGCCGCGCCATCTCGCCCGGATGCGGGGTCAGCACCGTGTTTGCGCCCACGCCGCCGCCGTATTTGGCCAGCAGATACAGCGCGTCCGCGTCCACGACCTTCGGGGTGTCGCTCCGCACCAGCGCCTCAATCGCCAGCCACGCGCCCTCCTCGCGGCCGAGCCCCGGCCCGATGGCCAGCGCCGCCTTGCCCTTGGCCAGCTCGGCGAGCATATCCGCCGCCCCCGCATCGAGCGCCGCGCCGTCGGCAACCACCTTCGCCGTCGCGCAGAGCGCCTGCGCCTGCACCGTACCCAGCACCGCGAACGGGCAGGCCGCCGTCACCAGCCCCGCGCCCGCGCGCAGCGCAGACCGCGCGCAGAGCGCCGCCGCCCCGGCCATGCCCTCGCTCCCGGCCACGCTGAGCACATGGCCGAACGTGCCCTTGTGCCCGTCTGCGGGGCGAACGGGCAGCAGGGCGCATGCGTCCGCTTCCTCCAGCACGTCGATCCCCTGCGCGCCGTCCCATTCGGGCAGAATTCCGATGTCCGCGACGGTCAGCTTGCCCGCATACGCGCGCCCCGGATAGAGCAGCAGCCCGTGCTTGGCGCGGTGAAACGCCACCGTCTCCCGTGCGCGCACCGCGTCGCCGAGCACCTGCCCCGTCGCACCGTCCACGCCGGAGGGAATATCCACCGAAACGACGGGCAGGCTGCTTTCGTTGATCCGCCGCACCGCTGAAAGCGCCGCGCCGTCCAGCTCCCGGCTCAGCCCCGTGCCGTACAGCGCATCGACAATCGCCGCGCAGTCCCCCGGCACCTCCGGCGCTTCGCTGTAAAGCACGTTGAGCGGCGCGCCGCAGCTATTGAGCAGACAGCCGTTCACCCCCGCGTCGCCTTTCATCTGTGACGGGCTCTTGAGCAGCCATACGTCCGCCTGCCCGCCGCGCTGCATCCAAAGCCGTGCCGCGGCGCAGCCGTCGCCGCCGTTGTTGCCGCTCCCGCAGACGAACAGCACGCGGCTCCCCGCTTTTGCATAGGCGGACAGCGCATCGACGACCGCCTGCGCCGCGTGCTCCATCAGCAAAATCGACGGATAGCCCGTTCCTTCCAGAAACGCGCGCTCCATTTCCCGCATATCCTGCGGCGATATTGTCCGGATCATGGTTCCTCCTTGGCGTCCTGCCGGAGCGCCGCCCCGGTCTTATGGTTCATTGTATCAGCGCGAACGCAATCGCGGTATCCCCTTCGTGCGACAGCGACAGCAGAATCCGGCCGCCGCCCATCTGTTCAAGGCGCGCCTGCGCCGCGCCGGTCAGCCGCGCGCCGGGCTGCCCGCTGTCCGCGTGCGTGACCTCGATCTGCTCGGGCATGATTCCCTGCGCGAAGCCCGTGCCCAGCGCCTTGACCAGCGCCTCCTTGGCGGCAAATATGCCTGCCGCCGTCTGCGCGCCGCGTGCGCGCGCGGCGATGTACGCGCGCTCCCCCTCGGTGAAATACCGATGGAGAAAGCGCCTGTCCGCCATGATTTTTTCCATGCGCGATATCGCGCACAGATCGCACCCCAGCCCGCGGATCATGCGTCCAGCGAGAACAGGATGGCGTTTGCGATGGCGCGGGCCGTCACCTCGGCCGCGGCGGCGCAGAGCTTGACAAAGTTCACGTCGCTGCCCACCCTGCCCGTGGCCAGGGCGAACATCGTGTCGCCGTCCATTTGCGTATGCACGGGGCGAATGGCGCGCGCCAGGCCGTCGTGGGCAACATCGGCCAGGCGGTTGGCCTGCTCCTTGGTCAGGGCGCAATCCACCGCCACCACGCCGATGGTGGTGTTGCTGCCCGGCGCGGGAATGCGCAGCTGCTGCGGCGCGGGGGATTGCCCGCACAGCAGCCCCTCGGCGCGCACGCGCGTGCCATCCTCCAGGCTGGCGCAGGCAATGCACTCGCCCGTGACGGGGTGGTACACGTCGCCCACGGCGTTGACCGCCACGACCGCGCCCACCGTTACGCCCTCGGGCAGGGTGATGCTGGCGCTGCCCACGCCGCCCTGCTGGGGATGCGCGCCCACCACGAGCTTTCCCACCGTGGCCCCGCAGCCCGCGCCCACCGCGCCCTGCGCCATGCCCTTGGCGGCGCTCATGCAGGCGGATATGCCCATGGAAGCGTCCGGACGCACGGCGGAATCGCCCACGCCCAGGTCAAACAGCACGGCGGCGGGCACGATGGGCACGCGCGCGCCGGCCATTTCCAGGCCCACGCCCATCTGCTCCAGATACCGCATCACGCCGTCCGCGGCGGCCAGGCCATAGGCGCTGCCGCCGGACAGCACCACCGCGTGCGCGCGCTCCACCAGATTGCCGGGGCGCAGCAGATCGGTTTCCCGCGTGCCGGGGGCCGCGCCGCGCACGGACACTCCGCCCACCGCGCCCTCAGCCTGGGGCAGCACCACGGTAACGCCGGTCATGGCCTGGGCGTTTTGCGCCTGACCCACGCGGATGCCGTGGACGCGGGTGATATCGCCGGGGAAGGGCCGATAAATATTGGCCATGGAAAATCACTCCTTTATTTCATGTGACGATTCAGCCAGTCGATCAGCTCGGCGGTGATCTCGTCCCGGTTGGTTTCGTTAAACAGCTCGTGCCGCGCGCCGGGATACAGGCGCACGGTTACATCGCGCACGCCCGCATCGCGGAACTGCTGCGCCACGGTGTTCACGCCCTTGCCCTGCGTGCCGATGGGATCGGCGTCGCCGGAGATGAACAGCACGGGCAGGTTGCCCGGCAGCGCGGCCAGGCGGTGCAGGCGGGACAGGCTTTTGAGCCCCGTGAACATATCGTAGTAGCCGCGCGCGGTGAACAGGAAGCCGCAGCGGAGATCGGCCATGTACTTGTCCACCTCGGCGGTATCGCGGCTGAGCCAGTCAAAGGGCGTGCGCGCGGGGGCGAAGGCCTTGTTATTGTCCTTGGACATCAGGCGGTCAACCAGCGGCGCGGGCTTTTGCCAGCCGCCGAAGACGCCGCACAGCGCCGCCGCCGCGCGGGCCACGCTGCACAGGGGGCCGGGGAACCAGCCCGTGCCACAGATGACGGCGGCGGTCAGATCGCCGCCATAGCGCAGCAGGTATTCGCGGGTGACGAAGCTGCCCATGCTGTGACCCAGGATGGCGAAGCGCTGGCCGGGAAAGCGCTTGAGCAGCATTTCATGGGCGGCGTGCACATCCTCCACCAGGTGATCCCAGCCGTCCTTGCGGCCAAAGAAGCCCAGCTCGTCCTCGCGCGCATCCTCGCCATGGCCCAGGTGGCTATGCCCGGCCACGGTGTAGCCCGCCGCGCACAGCGCGCGCGCCAGCCGATCATATCGGGCAATGTGCTCAGCCATGCCATGCACCAGCTGAATCACGCCGCGGCAGGGCGCATCCGTCTGCCACAGGTACAGGGTGAGCGGCTGGCCCGCGACCGAGGAGAAGGGGATTTTCTCAAGCGTAATCATGCAAAAGCTCCTTTCAGGGCAAAAGCGGTGGAAATTTGATTTGATACCTTTATTTTATCACAACCTGCCTAAAAAGTATACGGGCAGGAAACGGGGAGGCGGGGGAGCGGCTTGCACGCAAAAAAGCCCCGCCAGCTCCTTGCGGAACGGGCGGGGCGAAGATCCATTGGTGCGCTATGATCAGCGGTTCAGGATGGTTTCTTCGGTTTCCTTATCGAAGAAGTGCAGGCGGCTGGTATCCATGGCCACTTCGATGTTGTCGCCGTTGCGGGTGGCAGTGCGAGGATCAACGCGAGCGATCACGTTTTCTTCCTTGCCGGAGGTGGACAGGTACAGGTAGGTTTCGGAGCCCATCAGCTCGGTCACTTCTACATGAACCTTGAACTTGGCGTCGGCATGCTCGGCCACGTATTCGGGCGCGTCGTCAAGGTTTTCGGGGCGGATGCCCATGACAACCTGCTTGCCGATGTAGCTTTCATCCTTGAACTTGGCCAGCTTTTCAGCGGGAACCTTGATCTTGTTATCGCCGAACACAGCGTACACGCCGCCGTTTTCCTTGCGCAGCTCAACATCGAAGAAGTTCATCTGCGGGCTGCCGATGAAGGAGCCGACGAACAGGTTGGCCGGGTAATCGTACAGGTTCTGCGGGGTATCGACCTGCTGGATGAAGCCGTCCTTCATAACAACAATGCGGGTGCCCATGGTCATGGCCTCGGTCTGGTCATGGGTAACATAGATGAAGGTCGTCTGCAGGCGCTGATGCAGCTTGGTGATCTCGGTACGCATCTGCACGCGGAGCTTCGCGTCCAGGTTGGAGAGCGGTTCGTCCATCAGGAAGACCTTCGGATCGCGGACGATCGCGCGACCCAGGGCGACGCGCTGACGCTGGCCGCCGGAGAGCGCCTTCGGCTTGCGGTTGAGAAGCTGCTCGATGCCCAGAATCTTCGCGGCCTCGCGAACGAGCTTGTCGATCTCGTCCTTCGGCTTCTTGCGCAGCTTCAGGCCGAACGCCATGTTGTCATAAACGGTCATGTGCGGATAGAGCGCGTAGTTCTGGAAGACCATCGCGATATCGCGATCCTTCGGCGCCACGTCGTTCACCAGACGGTCGCCGATGTACAGTTCGCCTTCCGAAATCTCTTCAAGACCCGCGACCATACGGAGCGTCGTGGACTTGCCGCACCCGGAAGGACCGACCAGAACGATGAACTCCTTGTCCTCGATATCTAGGCAGAAGTCGGAAACAGCGGTCACGTTGCCGGAGTAAATCTTGTAGATGTGGTTAAGCTTCAAGCTCGCCATAGTAAAATCCCCCTTGTTCATTCTCACGCAACAACCAGCTTGAGCCGAATCTTTCGTTCATCGGCCTCAACAACTGAGTTCATTATACGGGTCAGGCGTGTATTTTGCAATTGAATAAGTTCACAAAAAATATTCGGATGCGGGTCGATTTATCCCCTTTATTTCAACCCGCTTTTTTGTAGGTTTTAGTCATTCCCGCCACATCGTCTGCTGATTGACCCCTTCGTTTGTGCGAATCGTTTTCCCCTGATTTTTCGCATTTCTTTCACATTTTTTCCTTTTTGCTCCAGTTTCGAGCTTTTTCGACATATTTTATGCGTCCATTTCGCCGACTTCCTGCAATTCTCTTCCTCTTTTTCAAATTCGCACATTTCATTCGTTTTTCCTTATGCGTCGGTTTCCGAACCGTTCTTGTGCACCTTGCACATATTGATATTTTCACAGTCTTCTTCAAAACTTTCGCACTTTTCCATAGAAAAAACGCTATGCAGCAGCATAGCGTCATCGGTATTTTTCTATCGGTCGATGTTATTCTTCGACGCGGATCACGCTTTCGGCGCTCGCCTGCGCGGGATCCATCTTCGCAAGCGCACGGCGCACGGCATGCTCGCCCGCCCGATGCGTCAGGAAAATCAGCTGGACAAAACCCGCTTCATCCCGCTCGCCCTTCTGCACCATGGAGGCGATGCTGACGCCCTCCGCCGCAAAGCCGCCCGTAATCAGCGACAACACGCCCGGTTCATCCTTCGCCCGCATGCGGACAAAGTGCACGCAGCGCCAATCCTCCGCCATCCTGCACGGCGCTTCGCTCACCGCGGGCAGTTCGTGCCGCTTGGCCTTCGCCGCGCAGATCAAATCCGATACCAGCGCGCTGGCCGTCGGCAGATCGCCCGCGCCGCGCCCGTAGAACATCATCTCGCCGCAGGCATGCCCCTTGACGAACACAGCGTTGAATGCGTCGTTCACGTTGGCCAGCGGGTGGCTGTTCGGCACAAACGTCGGGTGCACGCGCGCCTGAATCTCGCCGTTTTCTTCCTTCGCGACGGCCAGCAGCTTGAGCGTCAGCCCAAACTCCTTTCCGCATTGCACGTCCAGCGGTGTAATGCCCGTGATTCCCTCCCGGTACACATTCTCCACCGGCACGTGGCGGTGAAACGCCAGCGTGGACAGGATGCTCAGCTTGTAGGCCGCGTCATAGCCCTCCACGTCCGCGGTCGGATCCGGCTCGGCCAGCCCCAGCCGCTGCGCGTCGGCCAGCACGTCCGCATAGGCCGCGCCTTCGTTGGCCATTCGTGTCAGGATATAGTTCGTCGTGCCGTTGATAATGCCCATCACCGAGCTGATCCGGTTGGCCTGAAGCGAACCGTTGATCGCCCGAATGATCGGCACCGCGCCGCACACGCTTGCCTCGTAATACAGCCCGGCGGCATGCTCCCTCGCGGCGCGGACGATCTGCGTCCAATGCGTCGCCAACGCCATCTTGTTGGCCGTAATGACGCATTTGCCGTTTTCCAGCGCGCGCACCATATAGGAAGCCGCCGGCTGCTCGCCGCCCATGAATTCCATCACCATGTCGATTCCCGGGTTGTCGAGCACGTCCTCCGGGCGATCCGTCAGCAGCATCGAGGGAATCGCCCACGCACGGCTCTTGTTCAGCGAACGCACGAGAATTTTGCGCACCTCAAAGCCGACGCCTTCGTTTTCTTCGATCTGCGCCCCATACGTTTCCAGCAGTTTATACACGCCGCAGCCGATGTTGCCGCAGCCCAGAAAACCCACGACGATCTTTTCCATGCTTTCGTGCGTCCTTCCTTCAAATGAATGTTTACAGGTTTCTCTCGTAGATCAGGCGCAGGCCGGTCAGCGTCAAATCCGGATTGATTTCGTCAATCACGTCGGAATTGCTCTTGACCAGATGCGCCATGCCGCCCGTCGCAACCACGCGGATATCGCTTCCGCCCAGCTCGTGCTTCATATGCTCGACGATTTTCTCCACCGAGCCGATATAGCCGTACAAAATGCCCGCCTGTATATTGGAAACGGTCGTCTTGCCGATGACCTGCGGCGGGAGCACCAGCTCGATGGAGGGCAGCTTCGCCGTGCCCGTCGAAAGCGCGCGGTTCATCATCCGCAAGCCGGGGCCGATTGCGCCGCCGAGAAATTCCGATTTGGCGGAGATCACGCCATACGTCGTCGCCGTGCCGAAATCAATGAAAATCGCGGGGCCGCCGTAGAGCGCGGAGACCGCCACCGCGTTGGCGATTCGGTCGCTGCCCAGCTCACGCGGGTTCTCGTAGCGGATGTTCAGCCCTGTTTTCATGCCGGGCACGAGCAGCCGCGGCTCGAGATGAAAGTAATCCCGGCACATGTGCTCGATGGTGTAGTTGATGGTCGGCACAACGGAGGAAATCATAATCCCCTCCACCGCCTGCATATTCAGGTTGTGATAACGAAACAGATCCGCCATGATGATGCCATATTGATCCGATGTCATCACCGGGTCGGTCGCGCAGCGCCAGCGCTTGACCAGCCGACTCCCTTCAAACACAGCGGCTTTGATATTGGTGTTTCCAATATCCATTGCAACGATCATAATTCTATCCCCTAACCGGCGTAAGATTTAGCGGTGCCCGTTCATCCTGCCCGTCACCTTGAGCAGCGCGCCGCCGATGGCCGTGCCCGCAACCGAGCAGACAATCGCTTCCACAAGCCCCTGTATGCCCGTCAGCAGAATGACAAACATCAGCGGGTTGTTCGCGCCCTTGGCCAGCACGAGGCTCTGGACGTAATCCGTATGATAAAATGCAAGCACGATATAGCCCATGAAGAACAGCGTGTTGAGCACCGGCGCGGACAGCGAGGCCACAAAGCAGTTGGCCGTCGCGTTTTTGCACACCTTGACCATCGCGCCATAGACCAGCCCGACGCACAGACCCATCAGCAGGCGCGTGACAAAACACAGGATGAACGTGTGGATGGCCGACACACCCAGCAGCGTCGAGGTCATAATCGACGCGCCCTTGATCGCGTCCATGAAGCTCACAAAGCCGAAAACGCCGCCAAGCAGCATACTCGCCAGCGGCCCGATGACAATCGCGCCAATGGCAATCGGCACGGTCAGGAACGACATGTACAGCGGTCCGACCGGCACGCTGCCCAAGCCGATGAGCTTCATCACCACTTCAATCGCCACAAGGATGGCAAGCTGCGTCAGCGTCTGCACTCTGATCTTCTGTTGAGGCTGAGTATTCATTTTTGATCCTCCGTTCGGGTTCGCACAGGATACCCGACAAGTCTTTGCCGCAAAAGCGGCGTCGTAAAAGAAAACAACCTTCTCGGTCTGCCCTGCATGCAGCGGCAGCCAGAATCGCGTATATTGTACCAAACAGGCGCTGATTTTGCAAGTTTTTACGCGCAAATTGTCGTTTTCGGCCATTCCTCCCATTTTTCTGTAAAAAAGGGTTGACTTTTCACAAGCCGTATCGTATAATACTCTTCGTCGCAAGGCAAAACAGCTTGCGGGAATGGCGGAATTGGCAGACGCGCTAGATTCAGGTTCTAGTGAAAGCAATTTCATGCAGGTTCAAGTCCTGTTACCTGCACCAAACGAAAATAATCCGAACCTTACTCCGATTGGAGACGGGTTCGGATTTGTCATTTTCATAGACTATCCGAACTTTAATTCAAAACGCAAAAATTAAATTCGGAGGTTTCTAATTATGAAAACAGAACTTAAAATCATCGGCGCTTGGGGCAGACTGCATTATGATTTTCTTTACCGCAATAATCGGACGGACATCAATGTTATGCGGCTAAACGGAACTCTAAACAATTACCTTGCCGACATGGATCGTAATGCCTGCGAAATGTTTGATTCTTTAGTCCGGCAAACGGCTGAAAATGAGGGCGTAACCGAACAGTTCAAATCAACCAATCAAATTGAATGGATCAGACGAATGAATAACATTCAAAGCAGAGTACGGGAATTAATCTTGAATGAGCTAATCTATCAATAGTGACGAAAAGGCGGGGGTTTCACCCTCGCCTTTTGCTTTATGCTCTTTTTTCTTATTCTTTTCATATTCCGCTTTCCAAGCGGCAAACTCCTCCTGTCCCTCTTTGGAAAGGAAAAATTTGCGAATATCCGGCAGCATTGTACGAGCAATGGTTTCAAGAATATTATCCGGAATCTCCGATGTTCCGAAACGGTTTCCTAATATTCTGTATTTGATACGAACAAATAGTTGCTTGAGAATGTTGCCGTATTGCAGATTGTAAATGTCATGCCAATACGGAATCAGCTGTTTTTTGAGTTCATTTATATCCATAGAATTCTCCGTTCAAAGGGTTTTAGGAATTTGCCCTAACAATGTCGTGTGGACACAGGCGGCGGCTTGCTAAGCCAAGTGTGGACACAAAGACGATGCTTGCTAAGGTAATGCCGTAGCAGCATCCCAAAATTTGGATAGCCAAATTCAGTGGTTGCTGAGATACAATCATAATGAATGTACTTTGTTATTGCTTATTATATCAAAAAATGTCCAGATAATATAAACATCAAATTGTTGTTCTAAATCGTACAATATCATACAATATATTTACTAACCACAAATCTTGTGTTATAATATAAAAAACATTATGTTGAGGTGATTTTTATGCCTGAAATAGAAGACCGTTATTATTCCATGCCTGAAATCATGAAATATCTCGGAATCAGCAGAGATACAGCGTTGCGTTGGATTGCCACAAAAGAGATGCCTGCGCATAAAGTCGGGAAGAAGTGGAAGTTCAAGGTTTCCGAAATTGACGAATGGGTGAATAGCGACAAGGTGGAAGAGTAGGGAGACTGTTTTATGGGAATAATTCAAAAAATAATTTCCAAACATAAAGAAAAAGTAAGAGCCCGTAATGATATGTGCGACAACCTAATTATGCAGATTGATACAGCTCTACAAGAAATAACTATCATATTTTCGGATTTGCAGTCTTTTGTTGAGCCAAGCAAAGAATCAGAATGGCATAATCGTAATTCTTCTCTAATGACAAACGTCGCTTTAACTAATACTCAAAAAATAAAAAAGGCAGTACACTATAAAAAACTATTGGAGAAACAAGCTGAACTATATCGTAGTGCTAACTCTCTTAAACAACAAATTAGTATTCATAACGATAGGGTTGCCGATGCCAAAATTCAAAATGCGTATACCTTGATTGGTGATGTTGAAGGGCGAAGATTAGACAAACAACAAATGACTTGTATTGTCAAAGACGCTCATAATCATCTTGTGATTGCTGGAGCAGGAACAGGTAAAACAACTACAGTAGTTGGTAAAATTAAATTCCTGTTAAAATCGGGAAAATATAAACCGGAAGATATTTTGGTATTGTCTTTTACAAATGTTTCAGCAAGTGAGATGAGCCAACGAATTAACAAAGAAACCGGTTGTAACATAGATGCATCTACCTTTCACAAACTTGGGTTGAATATTATTACTAAAGTAAATGGCATCGTCCCTAAAATTACGCAATTAAATTTGCGGAAGTTCGTTAAAGAGCAGTTGTTGTTGAATATGCAATCAGAAGCATACTTAAATCTGTTAAGTTCGTATTTATTGTATAATCGCGTTGTTTCTAAGTCCGAGTTTGAGTTTAAAACGCAGGCCGAATATGAAGAATATTTGCGATTAAATCCGCCAAGAACTATAAATAATGAAACAGTAAAAAGTTATGGTGAAATGGATATAGCTAACTTTTTAACACAAAACGGAATACAATATATCTATGAGAACCCTTATAAAATCGATACACGCACAAGTGAATACGGCCAATATAACCCGGACTTTTATTTACCTGAATATGATATCTATATTGAGTATTTTGGTATAAACAAGAACGGCGAAGTTCCAACTTATTTCAAAGGCGCTAACGGAATGACAGCAAGCCAATCATATCAAGCATCTATGAAATGGAAGCGAGAAACCCATACTGCTAATAATACTGTCTTGATTGAATGTTATGCTTATGAAAAATTCGATGGTCTCTTGCTTGAAAACTTAAAAGAAAAACTTATTTTAAACGGCGTAAAACTAACACTAAAATCTACAAAAGAATTATGGAAACAAGTGTCTGCTGACGGCGATTCTATTCTTGATGGCGTTATTGAGTTGTTTGAAACAGTTATCAATCTTATAAAAAGCAATGGATATTCAATTGCTACTGTGCGTCAGTTAAATGTTGGAAATAGTAATGCTCAAAATAATAATACCATTTTGGCACTTCTTGAACCAATATTTAATTCATATTGTGCTTATTTGCACGAACACAAGGAAATTGATTTCAATGATATGATCAATATGGCAACCCAGTTTGTTGAACAAAGGAAATATATCAGTCCTTACAAATATGTTATTGTTGACGAGTATCAAGATATTTCCAAGGCTCGTTTCTCATTGTTAAACAGTATGAGAAAATCTAATGATTATGATCTGTTTTGCGTGGGCGATGATTGGCAGAGCATTTATCGTTTCGCAGGCAGTGATATCGGATATATTTTGAACTTTGAAAAATACTGGGGTTCTACCGAAATCAGTAAAATTGAAACAACCTATCGTTTTACTCAAAAACTTATAGAAATTAGCGGAAATTTCATAATGCAAAATCCAGTTCAGATCAAAAAGTCCATCAAAGGGAAAACTGATGCTGTAGGGTTTGCTTTAGGTGAAATTAGCGGATATACCGATAAGTTCTCCATTGAGTTTATGGCTAAAAAACTCGAAGATTTGCCGAGAGATAGTAGCGTGTTCTTCATTGGAAGATACTCCTTTGATGCAAAATTGTTGAGTGATAGTGGATTGTTTGAATGTCAATTTAATAATGTTAGCGGATACGTGGGAGTAAAATACCGAAAGCGAATAGATCTAAAAATGAGTTTTATAACTGCACACAAATCAAAGGGCTTACAGGCAGATTATATCTTTATTATTAATAATAAAAAATCAAGAATGGGTTTTCCCAGCAAAATACAAGATGCTGCTATACTAAACTTATTACTCGATAATTGTGATCAATACCCATATGCAGAGGAACGCCGTCTTTTTTATGTTGCATTGACAAGAGCAAAGAAAAAAGCGTTTCTTGTTACTGTTAATAATCAAGAATCCGAATTTGCTATGGAACTCAAAGAACGCTACGGTAACGAACTTAAACGAGAACAATGGGAATGCCCGTTATGTGGCGGGAAATTGTTGAAAAAGAGAGGACCGTATGGAGAATTCTTTGGATGTTCAAATTATAAGACTACAGGATGTAGATATAAAAGAAGGTTTAATTAAAATAATCAGTCCAGAGAAATCAGTTTTGCGGGCATTGTCGCAGCAAGCGCTGAATTTGCTACAGCAAATTCGCTTGTTAGGGAGATCTCTAACACCCCAAAATCCAGATAACATCAAGGAAAACTTGTGTTATACACTCCAAAAGAAAGGCGGGTGAAGAAAATGAAAGGCGTAATCTATGCAAGATATTCTTCGGATAATCAGCGTGAAAAATCTATTGAAGGACAGCTTCGCTAATGTAAGGCCTTTGCTGAGAAGAATGATATTCAAATTGTAGAAACCTACATCGACCGTGCGTTTTCTGTGAGAACCGACCGCCGTCCTGACTTTCAGCGAATGATAAAAGACAGTGAAAAGAATATGTTTGATGTTGTACTTGTATGGAAGCTTGACCGTTTTGCACGCAATCGCTATGACTCCGCACATTATAAATCCATTCTCAAAAGAAACGGCGTAAAGGTTATTTCTGCAACTGAAATCATTTCACAAGGTGCAGAAGCCATTTTGCTTGAATCTTTACTTGAGGGTTATGTCGAATACTACTCTGCCAAGCTTTCCAAAAAGGTCATTCGTGGTATGAAAGAGAATGCACTAAAATGTAAATACAACGGCGAGATTTCAATCAACAGCCTGACAAGAATGCTTCACAACAGAAAATATATCGGCGAATACAAATATCGTGATGTGGTGTGCCTGACGGTATTCCTGCAATAGTAACAAAGGATTTATTTGACAGAGTTCAGGAAAAACTGGCTAAAAATAAAAAAGCTCCTGCACGGCACAAGTCGGAGGATGATTATCTTCTTACTCCAAAACTATACTGTGGCAAATGTAAATCTTTTATGGTCGGTGAAAGCGGAACAGGCAGGAACAAGGTTCACCGTTATTACAAATGTGCAAGCATAAAAAATCACAATAGCTGTGATAAGAAAACCGTTAAAAAAGACTGGATAGAAAACCTTGTTATCAAAGTCATCAAGGATATAATTTTCGATGATAATCTGATAAACGACCTTGCAGATACTTTAATTGAGGCACTCAGTAAAGAAAGTACGGTTTTACCGTTATTGAAAAAACAGCTTTCAGATGTTGAAAAAAGCATTGATAATATGCTGAATGCAATCCAGCAAGGCATCTTCACTAAATCAACAAAGGTAAGACTTGAAGAACTTGAACAACAGAAAAGTGATTTGAGTGTCCGCATTATGCAGGAGGAAATGGTTAAACCGCCTATTGACAAGGACAAAATCGTATTTTGTCTTACTCGTTTCCGCAAACTTGATACAACTAATTTTGAGCACAGGAAACGACTTGTTGACAGCTTCATTAACGCAATATACTTATTCGATGACAGGATAGTATTTACATTCAATTATAAAGACGAAAGCAGAACCATAACCTTTGACGATATAGAAAACTCGGACTTGTGTTCGGATTTGACTTCGCTTGGTGCACCAAAAGAGTAGTTTTTAACTGCTCTTTTTTCTTTTCTGAAAAACTAATTATAATATTTCGGAAAATTTAAAAAACGGTTCTTGCGGTGAGAATAAGGGGATATGAATAAAATTCAGTATTAAAAATTAAAAAGCACAGGCTTTTCAAAATAACAAAAGTCTGTGCTTTTTATTTTCCTGTAACTATTTACTATTTCCTCTAAGCATTACATCGGCGGTGAAGATGCCGTCTTTTTGCGTGAAACGGCAGTAGCCGCCGCCCTTTTCGGCTATGCGGCGGACGGATTGTGTGCCGATGCCTTCGCCGCTGTGTTTGCTTGATTCAAAAATTCCGTTCTTTTCTTTTACAACTCCATTGTAGAAGTTTTCTACTTTAATAAGCACTACATTATCCGAGTGCATTCTTGCAAACACGGTTATTCTTCGTTTGTCGGGTGCGGTTCGCATACTTGCCTCAAGCGCATTTTCAAGCAAATTAGAGAGCACAAGGCAAATATCAATTTCAGATACGGAAAGCTCTTTTGGAAGTTCAAGCTTGAATACACACGGTATTTCCAAATCTTTATACCTATGATAATAATGCCCCGCTACTCCGTCAATCGCATTGTTTTCGCACAGCTTGAGTTCCGAACTCGGAATACTCTTGCTCATTTTGCTTAAATAATTTTCAAGGTCTGCCCAATCTTTTCGTTTGACAAACGAATTAAGAATCGACAGATGATGCCGCATATCGTGACGGGCATGTCGGGTTTCTTCAATCGCCTTATTAAGCGTGTTGTACTGCTCTTGCTGCATATACAGAATTGTGTTTTCCTGCGTGAGCTTGTGATTGTTATTAAGGCTTTTTGCCATTATGTAAAACAAAGCGTAAAAAAGCAAAAGCAAACCGAGCATCGTACAACAGATTACAATATATCCCTGCATAATTCTTCCTGTATGCAGAATGTTTGGATTCCACGGTATTATAAATATGTTTATGGCGATAAAAACAGTGGGTAATATCCAGAACACATACCATGTGTGAGCAATGTTTTCGTCGTCTATTAGGTCGCACACTGCGTGAGAGGCAGGGTAAAACGCAAGCATTACAAATATCCAGCAAAAAATATTGAAAACAATTCCGCCCGTAAGCCCGAACCAAGGCTCGATATTTTTAGGATAAACTATTGAGTCAATGGCTCGTGTTATGCTTGCAAGGCAGGCATAAACGCCGCACACGGCAAGTGCAATATTTGCGGATTTCAATATAGATGTCCTAAGCGTTGCGCAGTAGGCAATGGTCATAAGCATAAAGGCAGGCAGGATTAAAGAAATTGTTTTTATTTCAAACGAATAACAAAACAATCCGCCCACTATGCAAAGCATAAGGAGTGTTGACAGCCAAATTGCCGTCAATGCGCCCATTTTTATTTTTAAATGCTCTTTCATAGGCAGGTATGCAAGTAAAGTGCCGGGTATCAGCACGGCAAGCTCAAGCATAGGTCGTAGCATTTCCGTCACAATATCACCTCTTGTTAAAGATAAAATCGGCGAACCGACTTTTTGCGGATTTTGTAAGACTTCGGCTGACCGAAATTCTCACTCCGTTGTTCAGTATAAATTCCGTTCCGTCAAAATCGCTTGCGTAATCAAAATTAATAATTACTCCACGGTTGCACATAAAAAATCTTTCGTCGCTTTCAAGCTGTTTGCCAAACTCCGCAAATGTACTGCGAACCACGGTGGTTGCACAGTCGCTTTTGTATATGTTGATGCAGTGCTTAAAATGTTCGGCGTAGATTATTTCATTCAGCCTGATTCTCTGTGTGCCGCCGATTACTTTTACTTCTATATATTTGTCCGATGACGGCAGGCGGTTTAAAATATCCGTAAATGCAATTTTAAGTTCATCTGTCGTATATGGTTTGACAAGGTAGTCAAATGCCCTTACTTTAAAGCCCTCGAGTGCATAGTCCGACGAAGTGGTTGTAAAAATCAGGATACATTCCTTATCAAATTCTCTAAGCAGTTTTGAAATTTCTATTCCGTTTTCTTTATCTATGTAAATATCCATAAATGCAACTTCAAATGCAGTTTGCTTTGAGGCATTTATAAAATCAATTCCTTTTTCAAATTCGTATATTTCTCCGTTAATGCTATTATCCGAAAGTAACTTGTTAAGCCTGCTTATCAGCAATTGTCTGTCACTTTTCAGATCGTCAATAACAGCAATGCGCATTGTAATCCCCTCGGTACGATATAACTATATTCAACATTGTACCACATTTTTTTGTAAAAATCTTGTCTTTGCATATCAATTTGTGACGGATTTCTGCAATTCGTGCTATTTGTATAGAATAAACCGCAAAATATAGGTATAATTATAAAAAATAAAAATATTGTTAAAGAAGGGAAACAAATGAACAAAGCAATCAGACTGACTAAATCGTTCACGGCACTGCTGCTCACAGCGATTATTACGCTCGGCACTTTTGCAGTGACTGCAAATGCGGCAGAGCTAAAAAGTATGGATGCCTCAAAATCGGCAAAGTTTGACACAGCCAAGCTGTATTATATTTATCTTAATTTGCCTGATAATGACACTGATAAGCCGCTTACCCGCAACGAGTTCCGTTGGAACATCAACGGTACAGGATATGGAGCAAATGTAGCTCATCTTGATTATCTCGGAGGTAAGCAATGTAAGATGAAGCTTCAGCAAAAAGATGATTATTACGGTATAAAATGTGATGATTTTAAAAAATGGCTCGATGTTGAACATAAAAAGTCGGAGGTAGGTAATGTTATTCATCAATGGGACGACACATTGAAAAATGATAATCAATATTTCAGATTTGAGCCTGTACCGAACAAAGCAGATACATACTACATAATTGCTAAAATTACCGACCAAAAAAACAACAATCTTTATGTCGGTACGGAGAATAATGCTTATAAACAAGAATCAAAAATTGCATTGACATCTAAAAAAACAGAGTGGGTTGTTAGGGCTACGGATGATGTATCCGAAAATTTCGGAGAACAGCAGATTCCCGGCGGTGATTCCAATAAAATAAGGCCGCAGGAAAACGCTCCTGTTTTTATGCTTTATCCAAAAGATTATATCAGTGATGTAAATGTAAATAATGACGCAAAAGTTGAAGGTAATTGCCTGCAGCTTTATTACACCGGCACAACTCTTAAAATTACTGCGGAATGGGTCAGCTCAAGAAGAGCTTACAGACTGAGAAGTTATGATATTAACGAGAATGTTCCGTATAACATTTATGATCCGTCACTCTCGTATGACGCCGTATGGGATGTAGACGGTACGAATAACCCCGATAAGGCTGTTATTCATGTTTGGAATAATTCAGGCGACAATCATTTGAGTCAGCTTTGGAGATTTATTCCTGTTGATTCCGAGGCTAATGTTTATTACATTTATAATGTAGCCAACAAGCTGTATCTTTCGATTGAGGGATATGAAAATAAAAACGATAACAATGATGTAAAACTTATTCTTTCAAAGAAAGCTTTTAAGTGGGATTTGAAATTCCTTAATATGAATTCATTAAATTCATATACTGCCGAAGATGTAAAAAACAAAACCGATAAAAGCTATGCAATAAACAGCGGCAATTGGATGTCACATTTGCCTGATGATATGTATCTTTCAGAGGTTAATATGCCCGGAACGCATGACACAGGCGCAACTTATATGACTGATGTCGCAGAACAACTTTCAATCGTATGTTGTCAGCGGCTTTATCCCGACGAACAGCTTAATTCGGGAGTAAGAGCATGGGACATAAGAATTAACAGAAGAAAATCAATTAACGAAGACAGTAATCCTACTATTATTCACGGATTGAATTATTACGACTGCCACAACAGGGACGGCAGTGATATGACTCTGCGTAACATAATGGACACTGCCAAAGATTTTCTTAAAGAACATCCTTACGAAACTGTCGTGATGACCTTGAAGGGAGATTCGGGCGGCAGCGACGAAATTATCGGTGATATTGTTTTAAAGCAATATCTGAATAATAAAAATTATCCGATTTACAAACCGCAGAAAGGCGGAAGTGAGTATTCGCCTAAGCTCAAGGATGTAAGAGGAAAAATTGTGTTTGTTCGCAGACTCGATTTTTCGGACAGTTACATTAAAAAAATGGAAAGCAAAGATTTAGGCTTTTCTGTAATGGACGCTTTCGGTATGGATGCAAGCAGATGGGACGATAATGATTATTCTCTTAATAAAAAAGCCGTTCGTGTAGGAAACAGCAATATTTATGTACAGGATAATTACGGCGAGCGCGACGCAGATACAAAACTCCTTTATTTTTACAGCACAATTTCCGATGCTACTACGAATAAATATGCCGAGCAAGGAAATTATCTTTTTAACTATTCAGGTGCTAAGGATAATATTAATCAGCCAAGAATAGTAAACAGGTCGCTTATGGAGGACAGCTTTTTGTCACAGCCTGCCACATCAAGCGCTATACAAAGCATTGGTTTTGTTATGGCAAACTATATTGACGCAAAGCTAAGCGAAAGAATTTATATGACAAACTTTGTATCACAACACACTCATACATATAACGAAAAGGGCTTTTGCACAATTTGCGGTCAGTATCAGCCTGCCGTTTATAATAAGAGCACCGATGTGTATACGATAAACAACGCAGGTCAGCTTTTCTGGTTCTCATCACTTGTAAACGGCGACCACAGCTATGCTGATTTTGATAAGCAAAATGCAGGTGCAAACGCAGAACTTGCCGCAAACATTGACCTTGAAAATAAGGAATGGGCACCTGTCAATAATTATAAAGGCAATTTTAACGGCAAAGGACACAGTATTTTAAATCTTAATATAAGCAAGGCTTCAGATTACACAGGACTTTTCGGTTCTGTAAACGAGGGCAGTGTTTCCGATATTACGGTTTACGGCGACATTACAGTCAAAAATTCCGCAAGTCATATTGGCGGTGTTGTCGGCTACATTAATTTGGGTTCTGTCAAAAATGTAGTTTCTTATGTAAATTTAAATAATGACAAATACGGTTCGCAGGTAACGCACGCAGGCGGCATTATCGGCTCTGTAGGAAATGATAAAACAGATATTGAGAAATGTATGTACTACGGAAACATTCACCTCAATAATTCTTCCGATTGTATCGGCGGCGTAATAGCTTATTCAAACGGCGGCGCAAGAGTTAAAAACTGCGCAAACTCAGGCACAGTTACAGCAACGCAAAGCGGCGCATATGTCGGCGGTATTCTCGGCTACCTTAACAATACAAACCCGACAATCGAAAACTGCTACAATTACACAAAGATAAGCGATAACGGCAGTGGCATACATTGCGGCGCAATTATCGGTTGGGCAAGGAATTTTAACAAGTCGAATATCGCAAACAATTATTACAACAAAGATACGGGAAACACTCCGTTCGGTACAGACAGCAAGTTGGGGTTATCGGCAAACGAAAAAACAATTTCCAAATTTAAGTGCGGTGAAGTTGCATTTAAACTCAACAACGGCGTTACCGACGGCACACAGGCTTGGTATCAGAACATAGACAACGGTCTTACTCCTGACGATTACCCCGTATTTAATGGCGGTACGGTTTATTATGCGGACTTTGACAATACATATTCAAACTTTGAGAGAACACCCGATGAGTTTGACAAGGACGACGACGGCAGATTTATTATAAAAACCTACAGCGACCTTGTAAAACTTTCACAGGTTGTAAGAACCGATTACAAGCGATACGGCGACAAGAATTATATTCTTGTAAATAATATTTACGCAGATGAAAATTCAAGCTGGGCACAGGGAATCGGCTCTGTTGCTGAAAACAAACCGTTTAACGGCACATTTGACGGCAACGGCTACAGCATAGGCGCACTTAATATTTCCGCAGGCGAATACGGCGGACTGTTTGAATTTATCGGAGAAAAAGGAATTGTAAAAGATTTGTTTGTTTATGACTGCGACTTTAAGGTCAGTGCAAAAACAGGCGGCGGAATTGCGGCTGTAAATGACGGTGTGATTGACCATTGCGTAAGCGGTATAAACGCTGTTTCGGGTACAATCTTTATCAAAAATTTAAAAATCAACGCATCGGAGCTTAACTCGATTCTTAACGCAGATGTCTGCGGCGGTGTTGCGGGTATTAACAACGGTAAAATTACAGGCACACGAAATTGCTCAATTGTAAAGGGCAACGAGTGCGGCGGTATTTCGGCAATTAACACAGGCGAAATTTACGGTTGTGCAAACACAGGCAAGACAGGACTCGATACTTCAACGGTTGCAGGCGGTTTAGTCGGCAAGAACAGCGGCAAAATAGAAAGCTCCTATAACTGCGGCAATGTACTTTGCAAAATCAATTCTGCAAAGGGTTCGATTGTCGGCTTGAACGGCATTGCGGGAACTGACGGTGTAACAGTCAAGAATGTATTTTACACAGCACAAAATTCACTCAATGCAGTAGGCACGGATTCACAGGCAAAAGCCGACAGTACAAATATTGCATACGAAAGAACGGTTGAAATGGCAAGCACAAGCCTTGCGGATAAGTTAAACAGTGTTACAGATGACAGCATATACTTTATTTGCTCTGACTTTAACAGAGGTTATCCGTACATCAAAGGCAGCTTTCTAAAGTACAGCGTTAAATCTGTAGGCAGCGGCATTACTCTTTCGGGCAATATGCACTCGTCACTCAATGTAAGCTACACTGCTTATTCAACAGATGACGAACAGTATAAAAAATTCGAGTCGCTTATTAAGGACGGAAAAATTCTTGATTTTTACAAGGGCACACTTTCGGACAATAACGGAAACTCTGCATTTGCGGAATTTTGGTGTGACAATAATTTAAAACTCACCTTGCCGGTAAGCGGCAAAAATGTAAGCCTTGCGGTACTTGACGGCGACGGCGGCATAAAATACATAAAGCCCGACTCTTTTGAAAACGGAAAAGCAGTGTTTACATTATCACAGCCGACAGATTTTGCACTTGTGGAAACCTCGTCAAGCGGCGGTAGCAACACAGGCAATACACAGATTGACAATACAACAATAAAGACGGGCGCAACCGTGATTTATACAATTTCATTTACGGCAATTGTCGCTTTGCTTGTCTTTGCTGTATTGAAGAAAAGAGGACGCATTGAAAAATAAAAAAATATATTGCAATTACAGCGGCACTTATTGCTGTAATCGGAGAGCTAAGTGCAGTATTAATCTACAATAACATAAACTCTCAACCTGCCGTACTTGGCACACTTTAATAAGGAGGTACTATTTATGGGTATATTTGACAGCTTAAAAAATATGACAAATCAGACTGTAAAAAACAATGTTTCAAATGCTGTTTCGGGAGCAGTAAACAATGCAATGTACAAAAGCAAAACATTTGTATTTGCGGATTATCCGAAAAATGCAGATGAACTCAAAAAAATGCCGGAGCTTGACTTTTCGTCACCTCTTTCAACAGCGGCATTTGCAATGCTTGTGTTGCTTGAATATGATGAAAGTCCGGAAAACACAATAGAAATGCTCAATGTATTAAAAGGACCTCAGCCGATGAACGGGATGGATGTTCAGTTTTTGCGTGACAGAATCAAGGGCAGGGGATATATTCCTCGCTCATATTTTGAGGGTTCATCCGTGAAGAACGATTATACACCGAATGTTCCGTACAAAATAACCGTTTCCGAGTATGCATATACCTATCAGAGCGAGGGTTATGCAAAGGTTCAGGTTCAGTCGTCGGGAGCGGACTCACCTCGCCCGATTGAGCTTCGCAGAAAGGGCAATCAATGGTTCTTGTGGCGCAATCTTGCACTCTCCGACATACGAACTCCCGCTTCGAATGACCCTTGGGCATAAAGTAGAGATTTTTATGAAAATCAAGAAAAAAGCAAAGCGTATTTCGAGTGTTGCCCTGTGTGCTTATGCTTTTAACGGCTCTTCCGATTACAGTCGTAACCGTAAATGCTTTACAACAATAAAGACGGGCGCAACCGTGATTTATACAATTTCATTTATGGCAATTATCGCTTTGCTTGCCTTTGCTGTATTGAAGAAAAGAGGACGCATTGAAAAATAAAAAAATATATATTGCAATTATAGCGGCACTTATTGTTGCAATCGGAGCGCTAAGCGCAGTATTAATCTACAATAACATAAACTCTCAACCTGCCGCACCCACACAGGGTGTGGTAGGGGAGGTACGCACTGATTGGGATACAGGCATAGACGAAAACTCAAAAGGCAGTGACAATACCAAAAAAACAGGCGTGCAGATACCCGGCTACAGCACTGCTGAAATGAATGCGGGCGATACCTCTCTGCACATCAGTATTGGCAATCCAAAGTCAAACACCTGCGGCTTATACGCAACGCTAAGGCTTTCAGACGGAACTGTGCTTTATAAATCTGATTTACTTGAACCCGGCAGCGGTCTTACAGATGTACCGCTTTCAAAGTCGCTTGAGAAAGGCGAGTATCAAGCAATGGTTTTGTATGAATGTGTAACTCTTGACGATTCTCATCAAAAACTCAATTCGGCGGAATCGGAGTTTACACTCAAAGTTAAGTAAAATACCGATAAATTCGGTAAAAACAAAGAAAGAAGTGTTTATATGAAAAAAGTAAAATTTATATCGGCAATTATGGCGGCTATGCTCGCCGCAACAGGTGTGGTTTCCGCATCGGCGGCAACCCTTACAAACGAAAATCCCGATTCTTCCACAGAAGTTACCGCAAGAATTGAGGGTACACAACCGGGAGATGTAAGCTATGTTATTACAATCCCCGATATGGTTGATTTCGGCACTCTTACACAGCCGCAGACAGATACACAGAGCAACAAGTATCTTAACTTTGATGTGACTGCAACAGAGCTTAAACTTAACGATAACAACTTTGTATCTGTTTATATTAACGGTCAGGACATTGACGATAAGTTCTATATTACACAGAAAGACGCAACCAACCCGTTCAAAATCAAGTATGATATTTATTCGGAAAAAGTAAATGACGATAATGTTGCCGACAAAATCGCTATCAATGACGCAGGTGCTCCGGGTGCAAACGGTTTCCACTTTACAACCTTCAGCGCCAATTCACAGGGTCAGGTTCAGGAGGGTACACTTGTACTTAATCAGCAGGCACTCTACGGACAAGACCTTGACGCTATTGCAGGCGATTACAGCGGTACAATGACATTCCACAGCTCAATTGTAACAGTATGATTATGAAATGACTGATTTTAAAAAATTGCTTAGCACAATTGCGGTTTGTACGGTGATTGCCGCAGTCTTTATAACGGCTACTGTTTCGGTAACTGCAAGGGATGAGGGCAGTACGCAGATTACGGCTAACATTTTATCGCCGACAACTCAACCGTATTCCACAGTCCCGACCGTACCTGTACAGGATAACACGAGTATGGTAACGGGAACACAAACATATTTGCTGATAGCCTTGCTGTTGTGCATTGCATTGCTTGCATTTGTTATATTATTATTTTTTATTCACAATAAACATATGAGGTAACTATGAAGGTATTTAATTGTATTTTGGGTATTTTGACTGTTCTTGCGTCAATCTATTGCATATTTTATCCCGGACTTACATTTCTTAACATCGGTTGGATTGTAACGATAATTCTCGGATTATGGGGAATTTCCACAATTGTTTCGTATGCAGCTTCACGCAACGACGGTAATAATAAAGAAAAAGCTTTAATGGGAACTTTAGGTCTTATAGCAGGCATAGCTGCGGCGGTTGTGTCTGCGCTCGCAATGTTTATGCCCGGCATAAGAGTGATGTTTGATATATTAATCCTTGCGATTTTTGCGGTATGGCTTATTGTAGACGGAATCTCCTCTATAGCAACATCATTCAAGGTTAAAAAATCAGGTTCAAGTGTATGGGTACTTCCGCTTATATGCGGAGTGCTCGTACTGCTTGCAGGCATATACGGAATATTTAATCTTATATTCACAGCGCAAACACTCGGACTGTTTATGGGCATTTTGCTTATGACATACGGTATAAGACTGATTCTTTCGGCATTTAAAAATTAATTTGCTATCCACTCATTTCCCTTATATAACACAACAGCCTCTCGGTGTTTTTACATCAAGAGGCTGTTGTGTTTTTTATATTTGGTACTGTTGTAAATGTTGGAGTAATATCGGTAAATTATATTTTAGCAGATTGCTTTATCAATCAATTACGCTTTTTCTTTACCCTTATTTGCAAATCTTTTTGACGGTCTGTAGATAATCAACGCTATAAATATCAGCACTGCCGTTGTAGCTAAGCTGACAGGGTAAGCGGTCATTATCGTTACAAAAGTTCTGTTTGCGGGGAATACGGTATTTATCCATATTATTCGCAGCACGCATACGCCTACGGTAGTGAGAATTGCAGGAACAAGCGAAAATCCGAATCCTCTTAAGTATCCCGACATTACCTCATACAGCATTGAGAATATGTAAGCTATAAAAATAATTACAAGTCTTGTATAGCCTATTTCTATTACTTCGGGGTTGTTGTTGAATATTGACAGCAAAAATTTTCCTGTTATAAGCACTATAAGTATTGCCGTGCCCGATGCAATTGCGTCTTCGATAAGACAAAGAAAAAGAGTTTTTTTACAACGGTCAAGCTTATTTGCGCCAAAGTTTTGTCCGACAAATGTTGTGCAAGCCTGACTAAACGAGTTCATTACATTGTAAGCGATAATCTCTATGTTGAATGCCGCACTTGACGCCGCAATTACAACAGTGCCGAGGCTGTTAATCGCACCTTGAATTACAATATTCGCAACCGCAAACACCGCACTCTGTATTCCTGCGGGAAGTCCTATCTGCATAATTTTCGCAAAGACTTTTCCGTCAATTCTTAATTTTTTAAATTCTACTTTTATGTATTTGTCACTTTTTACGAGCTTTATATAAAGAATACCTGCACTCACAACATTTGCAAGCACTGTTGCGGTTGCTACTCCGTTTACCGACATTTTAAGTACGATTACGAAGAACAGATTAAGCAGTACATTCAAAATTCCCGACAGCGTAAGCGCAATAAGCGGCATTTTGGTTTCGCCTATACTTCTGAAAATCGCCGCCTCAAAGTTGTACAGCAGTATGACAGGCATTCCGAGAAAATATATTCGCAAGTACAACAGTGCAAGCTCAAGCACATCATCGGGTACATTCAGCACCGTAAGCAACGGCTCGGCTATAAGTTCGCCGATTATCGCAACCAATACGCCGCCGATTACCGACACCACCATTGAGGTATGCACCGCCTTTTGTACGGTCTGCCTGTCATCTCGTCCTATGGCATTTGCTATTACAACATTTGCGCCGAGCGCTATGCCGATAAATAAGTTCAGTATCAGACCGATAATCGGGCTGTTTGCTCCTACTGCCGCTACCGCTGCGGTTTTGTCGGTCTGTGCAAAGTTTCCGACTATTGCTATATCCGAGGCATTAAAAAGCTGTTCAAGTATTCCCGTTGCCGCAATCGGCAGGGCAAAAACGGGCAGTTTGTTCCATATACTGCCGTTGAGCATATCAAGTTTTTGCTTTTTTAATTCTTTTTCCATTAAATCCACCTTTTTGTTTCACATAAATTTATACTATATAGATTATATTCCTAATTTTTACAATTTTCAACTGTTAAATGGTTGCATATAGACATAAGGTTTATTATAATATAAGTAAAGAAAAATTATGAAATGAAAAAATGAAATGAACATTTGCATTTATAGGGGTGGCATTATTTATGGAAATGGATAAACTAAAGCCAAAACAAAGTGCTTTTATTACAAAGGTTGGCGGTGACGGAGCATTAAGACACCATTTGCTTGATATGGGACTTACACCCGGCACTGAAATTACTTTGCAGAAAATAGCGCCGATGGGCGATCCGATTCAAATTGAAGTGAGAGGCTATGAGCTTACGCTCCGACTTGATGAGGCTAAGAAAATTGAAATTGAAAACATACACGAACGAAAAGTTGTTGCCGACAGCAAACCGCAAAGGCATAAATCTATTCCGCATCCACGAGTAGGCGAACTTGGCGAGGCAAACGATTATCATATTCACGATGAAAGCAAAGCACTGCCGAAAGACAGCAAACTTACATTTGCGCTTGCAGGAAACCAAAACTGCGGCAAAACCACTTTGTTTAATCAGCTTACGGGCGCTAATCAGCATGTGGGCAATTTTCCGGGTGTTACCGTAGACAGAAAAGACGGCACAATTAAAAATCACCCTGAGGCAACAGTTACCGACTTGCCGGGTATTTACTCATTGTCGCCGTATTCGAGCGAAGAAATAGTTACACGAGATTTCTTGATAAAAGATAAGCCGAGCGGAATTATAAATATTGTAGACGCCTCAAACCTTGAGAGAAATCTATGCCTTACTATGCAGCTTATGGAACTTGGTATTCCTATGGTGCTTGCGCTGAATATGATGGACGAGGTGCGAGAAAACGGCGGAAGTATCAGAGTAAACGAGCTTGAGCAAATTCTCGGAATACCTGTTATTCCTATTTCAGCCGTAAAAAATGAGGGTATAGACGAGCTTGTAAGTCACGCACTTCATGTGGCAAGATTTATGGAAAAGCCGGGGCGAATAGATTTTTGCACAGACAGTGTAGATAAAAAAGACCCTGTCGGAGCGGTTCACCGCTGCATACACGCCGTAGTGCATATGATAGAGCCTGAGGCAAAGCAATCGGGACTGCCGCTGCGATTTGCCGCAACAAAGCTGATAGAAAACGATGTGCCTATTGAAAAACTGCTTAACCTGACCGATGACAAAAAGCAGGCATTTGAGCACATTGTATCCGTAATGGAAGATGAAACGGGACTTGACCGAGAGGCCGCCATTTCAAATATGCGATTCAGCTTTATAGAAAAAATGTGTCAAAAAACAGTTGTCCGTCCGCACGAAAGCAAAGAGCATAAGCGAAGTATGAAAATTGACCGATTGCTTACGGGCAGATATACCGCTATTCCTTGCTTTATTGCAATTATGGCACTCATATTCGTTATGACCTTTAACCTTGTGGGCGCATGGCTCTCTGACCTTATGAGTTTAGGCGTAGATTCTGTTATATCGCTTATAGACAACGCACTCACCGCCGTACAGATTAACCCTGTTGTGCATTCGCTTGTGGTAGACGGCATATGCAACGGTGTGGGCAGTGTAATCAGCTTTTTGCCTACAATCGTAACTCTGTTTTTCTTTTTGTCTATTCTTGAGGATACAGGTTATATGGCAAGGGTTGCCTTTGTAATGGATAAGCTGTTAAGAAAAATAGGACTGTCGGGCAGAAGTTTTGTGCCAATGCTTATAGGCTTTGGCTGTTCTGTTCCTGCAATTATGTCAACACGAACACTCTCAAGCGAAAGAGATAGAAAAATGACAATCCTGCTCACTCCGTTTATGAGTTGCAGTGCAAAACTGCCGATTTATTCGCTGATTATAAGCGTATTTTTCCCAAGGCAGTATCAGGCGCTTGTAATGGTGGGACTATACATATTCGGCATTATTTGTGCCATTATTTATGCTTTGATTTTAAAAAGCACAAAGTTCAAGGGCGAGCCTGTTCCGTTTGTAATGGAGCTGCCTAATTACCGACTCCCATCGGCAAAGAGCGTTGTGCATCTCATTTGGGAAAAGGCAAAGGGATTTATAGAAAAGGCATTTACAATTATTTTTGTAGCGTCAATTATAATTTGGTTTTTGCAGACCTTTGACGCAAAATTTAATGTTGCCGAATCACCCGAGCAGAGCCTGCTTGCAATGATTGGCAGCTTGGTTGCTCCTATTTTTGCTCCGCTCGGATTTGGTGATTGGCGAGTATCAACAGCTCTCATTACAGGCTTTACAGCAAAAGAAAGCGTTGTGTCTACACTTACTGTACTTATGGGCGGAGATGCCGAGCTTGTAAGTACATTGTTTACTCCTTTTACCGCCGCTGTATTCCTTATATTTACTTTGCTTTACACTCCTTGCGTTGCCGCTATTGCAACCGTAAAGCGAGAAATGGGCGGCACTAAGGCGGCTGTCGCAACTGTTATTATTCAGTGCGCAATCGCATGGTGTGTGGCTTTTCTTATTCACGCAGTCGGTCTTGCCTTTGGCTTGGCTTAACGGAGGGCGAATATGGATATACCGAGTATTATAATTTTAGTAATTGTAGCTCTTTTGGTTATTCTCGCCGTAAGAAAAGCTAAAAAGGATAAGATGATTTCAAAGTGTGGCGGTAATTGCTCAGCCTGCACGCTAAAATGCAATAAAAAATAATTTAAGCAAGGCGGTTTAATTTCCGCCTTGCTTTTTTGTGATTACCAAATGGCATAGCAAGCAATTTGAAATAGGCATTAGACATTTGTAAAACAAAGGAGTATAATATAAATACAGTTTAAATACAAGCTGAATTTCTTTGAAAGGTTGATTATAATGAAAAAGTTAATAGCATATTTTTCGCCAAGCGGTAACACTAAGGCAATGGCAGAAAAGCTCGCTAAGGCAACAGGCGCAGATTTATTTGAAATAAAGCCGCAGACACCTTACACAAGAGCAGACCTTGACTGGACAAACAAGAACAGCCGTTCATCTATTGAAATGAATGACAAGAGCTTTCGTCCGCAGATTGCCCAGCTTCCTAACAGTCTTGCAAATTACGATACAATTTTTATCGGTTTCCCAATCTGGTGGTATGTTGCTCCAACAATTATCAACACATTTGTAGAAAATGTTGACTTAGACGGTAAAAAGGTTATTCCGTTTGCAACTTCCGGCGGCAGCGGAATGGGTAAGACTTTGGCAAATCTAAAGCCGAGCTGCCCGGGCGCAAATTGGGTTGAGGGTAAAGTAATCAACGGTATGAGCGAAAAAGCCCTTGCCGATTGGGCAGAAAAACTTTAATTTAATAAGGTAAAGCTATGCATAGGCTGTATGAGTGTTGGTGCGGCGGAGAAAACTATGACGGCGCACGACCATGTAATTTTGATTGGGTAAAGCACCTTAGAGAGGAATGTGAAAAGTACAATGTCACTTTTTGCTTTATAGAAACGGGTACTGTGTTTATCAAAGACAGCAAAACTTATCTTATGCCGAAAAAACAGCTTCAAAGCAAGATGGCTTATAAATCTAAAATGAATTTAAGCGAAAAACCGATCGAATGGAAACTTTGCGATAACTTCGGTGACAAAATCCCGAAAGATAAGCTCTATGTGCCATTAAGCGAAAATTAAAATACAGATAAATATTTTACATTATGCTTGACAGTGTATGATTATTTTTTATATAATTGTAACAGTTTGTTTTTAGGAGAGTTTCTATGGAAAGAGAAAGTTTTAAGTCACGGCTTGGATTTATTCTTGTAAGTGCGGGCTGTGCAATCGGTATCGGCAATGTATGGCGATTCCCGTATGTTGCAGGCGAAAACGGAGGCGGTCTGTTCGTTTTGCTTTACCTCGTTTTCCTTGTTCTTATGGGTATTCCCGTATTAACTATGGAGCTTGCGGTCGGTCGGGCAAGCCGTAAAAGTGCCGTGCTCGGCTACAAAAAACTTGAAAAGCCAAAAAGCAAGTGGCATATTCACGGTTGGTTCTGTATGCTTGGCTGTTATCTGCTGATGATGTACTACACAACCGTTTCGGGGTGGATGACAAGCTATTTTTACAAATTTGCAACAGGCACTTTTGAAAGCGGAATGACCTCTGAGCAAGTCAGCGGTGTATTCTCTCAGTTGCAGTCAAACCCAATTGAAATGGTTATATGGATGGCTATTATTACCATACTCGGCTTTTTGGTGTGCAGCAGAGGTATTCAAAAGGGAATAGAAAAGGTGAGCAAGGTTATGATGATTGCTTTGCTTGTGCTCATTCTCGCACTTGCCGTAAACAGCATTTTGCTTAGCGGTGCAGGCGAGGGACTTAAGTTTTATCTTGTTCCCGATTTTGAAAAAGTATCCGAAATAGGTATCGGCAACATTGTTTCCGCCGCTATGAATCAGAGTTTCTTTACTTTGAGCCTCGGTATTGCGGCTATGGAAATTTTCGGAAGTTATATGTCAAAGGACGATACTCTTCCGGGCGAGTCCGTGAAAATCTGCGCACTCGATACTTTTGTGGCAATTATGGCGGGACTTATTATTTTCCCTGCGTGTTTCTCATACGGAGTTGAGCCCGACCAAGGTCCTGCACTCATATTCATTACCTTGCCAAATGTATTTGTAAATATGGCAGGCGGAAGAATTTGGGGCACGCTGTTCTTCCTCTTTATGACATTTGCCTGTTTCTCAACAATCATTGCCGTGTTTGAAAATATTATTTCGTTCTGCATTGATATGTTCAAAATCAGCCGTAAGAAGTCGGTAGTCATAAATGCGGTTATTATTCTTATTGCAAGTTTGCCTTGTGTGTTCGGATTTAATATTTGGAGCGGTTTTGAGCTGTTTGGTCAGAATGTTCTCGGTATGGAGGACTTCCTTGTAAGCAATATTTTGTTGCCTGTCGGCTCGCTTATTTATCTGCTGTTCTGCGTTACAAAATTCGGTTGGGGATTTGACAATTACCTTACTGAATGTAATACAGGCAAGGGTATGAAATTTGCCGGATTTTTAAGACCTTACTTCCAATTCGTACTCCCGATTCTTGTGCTTATTGTACTTGTACAGGGCTTTATAAAATAATTTAAAATCAAATCTCCCGATATTGCATTAATCTTGCGTATCGGGAGATTTTTTTGTCTAAACAGTTAGTTAAACCGTAATTCTAAAATTTTCAAAAATATTTTCAGAAAAATTATTGCAATTAGTGCAACTTTTACCTTTTTTGCAATGTAATTGAGGTGATAATTTTGAAAAACATTAAAAACTTTTTTACATTACCAAACGAGGTTTTCTGCCTTATGCTCACTTCGTCCGAGCTTGCCGTTCTAAGCTATCTTGTGCGTTGCAGTGACGATACAGGCATTTGCTATCCGTCTATTCATACAATTGCAACAGCTTGCGCAATGTCAGACAATACAGTACGCAAGTGTGTGCGAAAACTTGAGGACAGAGAGATTATCTCAAAGTCCGGCGGCTTTCGTGCGAGCAAATTCGGCAAGGAGCAGAACACTTCTTTTATATATGAACTCAACCCGAGTTTTTACAACGAAGGTTTTGCAAGATTAAATCTTGTGGATTATTTTACAAAGAGAAACGCTCAACCTTAAAAAATCAATGCAGTAGGGTGCTTAAAATATTGAGGATAACCGCTTTATTTTTTGCACCTGCCTGCTTCATAATCTGAACCCTAATAAAACTAAATAAAGAAAACTTATTAAAAAATACTAACCGAACATTCGCAGTCGGTCGCCGATTGTGAGTGCTTTTTGTATTTTCTTTTTACTGCAATATAACAGTGAATTTTATATGCTGAAAAGCATTATTTTAAAAAAATTGAGTAAACTTTTTTGCTTTTGGGAGGATAATTTAGCGTTAGCTAAATTTCAATGCCCGACCGACACTCCGCTAAACCATAATTTACCCCCGTTTCTGACAAAGAACCCCATTAAAAAGTCAAAAAGACTCGCAGACAACCTTTTGCAAATGCCAACAACTTAAATATTATAAATTAAGTTATTAAATTAAAAACATTTCCTTTGTGCTGTCTGTGAGTCTCATCATTTAAAATATTACCGGGTGAAATTCACCAGTATGTCGATAATACTATACGCAAAAATGCGTACCGATTACTCCCTCTTAACATTAAAATCAGGAATATTTATACAATAAATTGTAATTTTAAAGTCCCATAATCAAGCCGTAAGGCCAGGCAATAAGTCCGCCAATATCATAAATATCGGTATAGCCGAGCTTGCACAGCGTTTGTGCCGCCATTCTGCTGCGACTGCCTGTTCTGCAATAAACCACAAGCATAGAATCCTTACTCGGTATAACTTCTTTTGCCGATTCGACGGTAATATCATCAACAGGAAAAAGCACTGCGTCTTTCACATGTCCCGTTGCATACTCCTCTTCCTCACGCACATCAAGAATTATACAATTCGGATTTTCATCTATGAGTTTTTTTGCATCCTCAAAGTTGTTTACAGTATGAATTATACACATTAATAATCACTTAGTTTTTCCAATATCGTGGCGGAAGTGCATACCCTCAAAGCTGATTTTATCAACCGCAGCATATGCTTTTGCAAGTGCCTCATCAAGTGTAGGAGCAGTTGCAGTCACACCGAGAACTCGACCGCCGTTGGTGTAGAATTTACCGTTTTCATACTTTGTACCTGCATGATAAACAGTAGCGCCCTCTACCTGACCGTTTTCGTCCATACCGAACATTTCAATACCCTTTTTATATGCAACAGGATAGCCGCCGCTTGCCATAACTACGCAGGCAGCCGCACCGTTGTCCCATTCAATGTCGAGGTCAGCAAGTTTTTCGTCAATAACTGCCTCGCAAATATCGACAAGGTCGGTTTTAAGTCTTGGAAGAACCACCTGTGCCTCAGGGTCACCGAAACGAGCGTTATACTCAATTACCTTAGGGCCGTTCGGAGTAATCATAAGTCCGAAATAAAGACAACCCTTGAAAGGTCTGCCCTCTGCTACCATAGCGTTGATTGTAGGAATAAAGATTGTGTCCATACATTCCTTTGCAATCTCGTCTGTATAGTAAGGATTCGGGCTGATTGTACCCATACCACCTGTGTTAAGTCCCTCATCATTATCGTAAGCTCTCTTGTGGTCTTTTGAACTTACCATAGGCTTTACGCACTTGCCGTCTGTAAATGCAAGTACAGAAACCTCCGGACCTGTCAAAAATTCTTCAATAACAATTCTGTTGCCGGATTCGCCAAACTGCTTATCTTCCATAATAGACTTAACGGCATCAACAGCCTCGTCAACAGTCTGTGCAATAATAACACCCTTACCGAGTGCAAGACCGTCAGCCTTGACTACGATAGGAGCAGTATTCTCTGCCTTTAAATATTCAATAGCATTTTCTGCGTTATCAAAGGTTTCGTATTTAGCGGTAGGAATACCGTATTTTTTCATTAAATCCTTTGAAAATACCTTTGATGCCTCAATTACAGCCGCATTTGCATTAGGGCCGAAAGCTCTGATACCGGCAGCCTGAAAAGCGTCAACAAGACCTGCCGCAAGCGGATCATCCGGAGCTACAAAAGCAAGGTCAATATTCTTTTCTTTTGCGAAAGCGACAAGTGCCTCTTTATCCATAACACCGATATTTACGGTTTCGGCATCTCTTGAAATACCGCCGTTACCGGGGGCGCAGTAAAGTTTTGTACACTTTGGGCTTTCAAGAAGTTTTTTGATAAGTGCGTGCTCTCTTCCGCCTGAACCAATCATTAAAATATTCATATCTTCACCCCGCAGATTAATGGTGGAAAAGTCTGATGCCTGTAAATGACATAGTCATTCCATACTTATTGCAGGTATCAATTACATTGTCATCTCTGATTGAACCGCCGGGCTGTGCAACATACTGTACGCCCGAACGCTTAGCTCTTTCAATGTTGTCGCCGAATGGGAAAAATGCGTCTGAACCGAGTGAAACGCCGCTGAATGTTGCGAGCCAATCTTTCTTCTCTTCTCGTGTAAGAGGCTCCGGCTTAGTTTTAAAGAACTGCTCCCAAACGCCGTCTGCAAGTACATCCTCATAATCGTCGGAAATGTAAACATCAATAGTGTTATCTCTGTCAGGTCTGCGGATATTGTCAACAAACGGGAGGTTAAGAACCTTCGGATGCTGTCTTAAGAACCAAATGTCAGCCTTGTTGCCTGCAAGACGGGTGCAGTGAATTCTTGACTGCTGACCTGCGCCGACACCGATAGCCTGACCGCCCTTTGCATAGCAAACAGAGTTTGACTGTGTATATTTGAGTGTGATAAGAGCAATAAGAAGATCACGCTTAGCCTCTTCCGTAAGCTCTTTGTTCTCTGTAACAATGTTCTGCATAAGCATAGCTTCGTCAATTTTAAGCTCGTTTCTGCCCTGCTCAAAAGTTACACCGAATACATCCTTATGCTCAATCGGAGCAGGAACATAGTTCGGGTCGATTTTTACAATGTTATATGTGCCTCTGCGCTTTGTCTTAAGCACTTCAAGAGCCTCTTCTGTATAATCCGGAGCGATAATGCCGTCAGAAACTTCTCTCTGCAAAAGTTTAGCGGTCTGAACATCGCAAGTATCAGAAAGTGCAACCCAGTCACCGTATGATGACATTCTGTCTGCACCTCTTGCTGCCGCATATGCAGAGGCGATTGGTGAAAGCTCCAAATCGTCAACAAAATAAATTTTCTTTAATGTATCCGAAAGCTCGGTAGCTACCGCAGCACCCGCAGGGCTTACATGCTTGAAAGACGCAGCTGACGGCAAGCCTGTTGCCGCCTTAAGCTCACGCACAAGCTGCCATGAGTTGAATGCATCAAGAAAATTAATGTAACCCGGTTTGCCGTTGAGTACCTCAACAGGAAGTTCGCCCTCGTTCATATAAATTCTTGAAGGCTTCTGATTAGGGTTACAACCGTATTTAAGTGCAAGTTCCTTCATTGGAGTTCATCCTTTCATAATCAGATTATTTATTCTTATTAATAATTCTTGACTCTGCCGTATCTGAAGCAATGTCAATGTAGCGAACAAAAAGTGATACCTTGTTGTCCTCGTCAAGTGCATTCCATACTTTTTCAGCAAAAGTATCAATGTCATCGTTGCCAATCTCTACAAGTGTAGGCTCCCCCTCAAAACTTGGGAGTGGAGTGCCGTCACCCATATAAGTGTGAATATATCTGCCAAGGCCCTGTAAAGGTGTGGAATACATAAATGTATATCTCTGACAGCTGTCAGGAATACCGTCTGCACTCTTAAGGATTGACATAGCATATTCCATAACACCGCCGCTGCACTTTACAATACCCGAAATACGAGGTGTGTAGTTAGGACCGTCAGGCTCAAACTCTCTTGTACGGAGTGATTCCTCAAAAGTTTCACCCTCGTTCATAAGCTCATAAATTGTATCTGTCTGGTCACCGTTTGTAACGATTGTCTTGTTGTCAAGTTTTCTGACAGGTGAGTAAATGATAAGTGACGGATCAATAAGCTTTGATTCGTCAAAAGCCTGTGTCTTTATGCCGTCCTCGGTTTCAACGAAAATTCTGTTTCTGCTGTTTTCGCTTCTGCCCATAATAAAGTAAGCAATT